>Ga0315282_10000039_pt1 | contig 269100 bp, 254 predicted proteins | sample YL17G07_20_MG_FD_203693 | JGI IMG/M metagenome (GOLD analysis project Ga0315282, IMG submission 203693) | Sediment microbial communities from Yellowstone Lake, YNP, Wyoming, USA - YL17G07_20 | ecosystem: Environmental > Aquatic > Freshwater > Lake > Sediment | place: USA: Wyoming | collected...
GAAGCAGTGAAGTTCGCGGTCGAAAGTCCATACCCCTCGCCAGAAGAGGCATTGGAAGACGTTTACGGATAGGAAGAGAATGTTCATGAGAAAAATCACATACAGAGATGCACTTCGAGAAGCCCTAAGGGAAGAAATGACCAGAGACGCATCAGTTTTTCTGCTTGGCGAAGACATAGGACGATACTGGGGCGGCGCCTTCAAAGTCACGGACACCCTCGCCCAAGAATTCGGAGACGAAAGAGTCAGGGACACGCCGATATCCGAATCCACCATAGTCGGCACAGCCGTCGGCGCCGCAATAACCGGCATGCGCCCCGTTGCCGAGATCATGTTCGGCGACTTGACCGCGTTGGCCATGGACCAGATCGTTAATCAGGCCGCAAAAATACGTTATATGTTCGGCGGACAAGCCAAGTGTCCCGTCGTGGTCAGAACCCCCTTCGGCGCAGGCGTCAACATAGCTTCTCATCACTCTCAAAGCCTAGAAGCATGGTTCATGCATGCTCCAGGACTGTACGTTGCAGTGCCATCCTCACCCTATGACGCAAAAGGGCTCCTGAAAACTGCAATCCGCGGCGAAAACCCCGTTTTGTTCTGTGAACACAAGTTGCTCTATCCAGTTGAAGGAGACGTCCCTGAGGATGAATACCTGCTTCCGTTCGGAGTAGCAGACGTGAAAAGAGAAGGCTCAGACGTCACTCTCGTCGCAACTATGTTCATGGTTCACAAGGCACTCAGAGCCGCTGAAACCCTTCAAAAAGACGGCGTAAACGTTGAAATCATCGACCCAAGAACGCTTACACCATTGGACAAGGAGACCATATGCAAGTCTGTGAAAAAAACTGGCAGAATCGTCGTCGTTAGCGAAGACTGCAGAACTGCAGGAGTAAGCGCCGAAATAGCAGCCATCGTTGCTGAAAACGCCATCGACTACTTAGACGCACCTGTAAAACGCGTGACTGCCTACGACTCGCCTATCCCGTTCAGTCCTCCGTTGGAACAGTTTATAATTCCCACTGAGCAATCAATAGTCCGAGCCGTCAAAGAGGTAATCTAAAATGGCAACAAACGTCCTCATGCCCCGACTCAGCGTCACGATGAAGGAGGGAACCGTTGGCAAATGGTACAAAAAAGAAGGCGACACTATTGAGAAAGGCGAAGCGATCGCTGAAATCATGTCCGAAAAGGCAACCTATGACCTGGAATCGCCAGCCACGGGTGTAGTGAGAAAGATCTTCGTGGAAGCGGGAGTAGATGCTCTGGTCAATTCTGTTTTGGCCATTATAACTGCTCCAGACGAACCATTGCCGCAAACAGCGGCTACACCAACCACGCCTTCCGTTGTGACTGGGAGTCAAGAGCGGGTTCTGGCTTCGCCAGCTGCAAAGCGTTTGGCAAAAGAGCAAGGAATTGACCTTGCGACTGTGAAAGGAAGTGGACCAGAAGGACGTGTTGACGAAGACGACGTAAAAAGGCATCTTAACGAAAGAGCAGGTTCTCAGTCAAAAATCAAGGAAGTCAAGGCTCTAAGTGGTTTCCGTAAGACTTCTGCAGAACGTCTAACGACTAGCTTTAGGTCCGCTCCGCACAGCACTGTGGCCATGGAAGTTGACGTTTCCAACGCGGCGGAACTTCATGAGAGACTCAAAGTGTCGTATACCACGATAATAGTGAAGGCCGTAGCCAAAGCATTGACGGAAGCTCCCCTTCTGAACGCTACTCTCGACGGCGACAACGTCAAGATTTTCGAAGACGTAAACGTCGGGGTTGCCGTTGCCACGGAGAACGGATTAGTCGTTCCAGTAGTACGAAACGCGGACCAGAAAACATTGAAGGAAATAGACGGTGAAGTTGTCGAGTTGACTGGTAAAGCGAAGGAGGCGCGGTTATCGAAGGAAGACGTGAGCGGTGGAACATTCACTGTGACGAACCTGGGCATGTACGGGGTTGATTTTTTTATCCCAATAATCAACCTAGGCGAAGCTGCAATACTTGCCGTAGGCAGAATCGCCGAGAAACCGGTTGCTATAGAAGGCCGCGTAGAAGTCAGACCGATCATGATGATGAGCTTGGCGTACGATCACAGAATCGTTGACGGAGCACCAGCGGCTCAATTCCTTCGAAGCGTCAAAGAGAAAATGGAGAAAATGTAAGACCCAAGACGCTCCACAGTTCAGATTTGGAAAATGTTAAGTGTTTCGCAAATCAAAGGGCATTGAACTCAGATGAAAGTCGCCGTTTATTACGATCTCCAAGACATACGAATAGAAGAGATGCCTGAGCCCAAAATAGGCGAAGATGAAATTCTGGTTCAGATGAAGGCTTGCGGTGTCTGCGGGTCAGACCTGATGAGCTGGTACATGAAAAACCGTGCTCCGCTTGTTCTAGGGCATGAGCCGACGGGCATTGTAGCGAGAAAAGGCAAACGAGTTGACATCGTAAGCTTAGGCGACAGGGTTTTCGTCCATCATCACGTAGCTTGCATGACTTGTCACTATTGCCTAAACGGCGATTATACCCTGTGCGAACGATTTCATGAAACAAACATAGAACCAGGAGGTTTTGCAGAGTACTTCAGAGTTCCTGCTCCCAATCTCCGTCTGGACACGCTGAAAATTCCCGAGAACCTGTCTTTTGAACAGGCAACTCTGATTGAGCCCGTCGGTTGCTGCATACGTGCCCTCAAGAAATGTGGCCTTCAGTACGGAGATTCAGTTGCGATTATCGGTGCAGGACCAACAGGGTTGATCCATACGACACTCGCAAAAACCTTTGGTGCATCAGCAATAATCGTGAGCGACCTTGTTGAGTCTCGCCTGAATTTCGCAAGAAAGTTTGGAGCCGACCGTGCGATCAACCCGAAGAACGAGGATCTTAGTGAAGGGGTGAAGGCGGAAACTGACGGGAGAGGCGTCGACATCGCAGTAGTGACGGCCCCCAGTTTGGAAGCTTACAAGGCGGGTCTCGATATCTGCAGAAGAGGCGGCAAGCTCTGCGTATTTGCACCTACGACTCCAGGACAGTATATTCATATGAGTCCGAAGGAATTGTTCTTCTCAGAAATCCGCATTGTACCATCGTATTCAACTTCTCATTTAGAGACTAGGTTGGCGTTAGATCTAATGGTGTCAGGCAGGGTCAATTTGGGAGAATTGATATCTCATAGGTTCAAGCTTGATGAAACTGCAAAAGCCTTTGAGATGGCTCTGGCTGGGGAGAGAAGCCTGAAGGTGGTTGTTCTGAACAATTGAAACGCAGGAGCAGTTTCACATGAACATCAGGCATGAAGTCCAAGCAGTATTATTCGATAAAGATCATGGGCACTTAGTGCTTCTCGTCCAGAAGAGGGACATGAGAATTCGACGTTTTCGCTGGAGACTTCTCAAGGGAGGCGTTAACAGGGGCGAGGCAAAAGTTGACGCGTTGCGCAGGGAGATCTTTGAAGAGACGGGAATGAAGGGCATCAGGATCTTACAGCAAATTCATGACTATCAATTCGTCTTCAAAGAAACCCTCCACAGGGTATCAAGCTTCTTGGTTGAAGCAGATTCAAGAGAACCTATCCGGCTTCAGGAATCAGAGCTCTCAGATTATCTGTGGACGGATCCTGAGAGCGCAGCTACATTATTGTATTGGACCAATGAGAGGGAAGCTCTAAGAAAACTGAGTCTTTTCTCCAACTTGCTCTGACTCTTGAAACTTTAGGAAACTTGGTGAAAGAAAATGGTGGATGAAATGAGGGCGGCCATGCTTCATGGCATAAAGGACCTGAGAGTTGAGGCTGTTCCGGTTCCGCAAGTTGGGACAGGCGAAGTCCTCGTCAGAGTAATGGCTGCGACAACGTGCGGGACCGATTTGAAAATATACCAGAGAGGCTATGTTGAAAAGGTGATCAAGCTTCCGACGATCTTTGGACATGAATGGGCAGGAGAAGTCGTCGAGGTGGCTCCAGACTTGGTTTGGCCTGAAGAAGGAATGCGCGTTCGTGCCGGTAACAGCGCCCCTTGCCTGCATTGCAACATGTGTCAGCGTGGGAAGTACAACCTTTGTGAAAACATGATTTGGTTATGGGGGGCCTATGCTGAATACGTCAAGGTCCCATCTCGCATGGTTTTGGTCAACATGCAGGAAGTTCCACCTCACGTTGCCTTTGAAGAAGCGGCAATTGCTGAGCCATTGGCCTGTGTTCTTCATGGTGTCGAGGAAGCCGGAGTAAAATTGGGTGACTCAATTGCAATAATAGGTGCAGGTCCAATAGGCCTGCTTCATCTGATGACAGCGAAAAAGATGGGTGTCCAGAAAGTTGTGATTATCGACCTTGTCAAAGAGAGGTTGGACTTTGCGAAGAAGATCGGGGCCGACGAGACCATCAACGCGGGGCAAGAAAACGCCGCTGAAAGAGTCAAAGAATTCACAAAAGGGTACGGAGCTGACGTTGTAATCGAAGCTATCGGTCTTCCTGCCACGTGGGAGCAGGCTTTGAAGCTGGTTCGGAAAGGTGGGACAGTACTTGAGTTTGGGGGATGCCCTCCAGGAACGGAGATTAGAATTAACGCGGAGCAGCTTCATTATGGCGAAACGAAAGTTATGGGCGCTTTTCATGCTTCTCCATTGCATTTTAGGAAGGCTCTGGACCTCATTTCGTCAAGGACCATCGATGTCAGACCACTCATCACGAGAAGGATGAACCTAGAGAACATTAAGGATGCTTTTGAAATTCTGTCAACCTCAAAGACCGAGATCAAAATAGGAATTATTCCTTAATCTTCGCCATATCACCTTATTTTCTCTTCCTGAAGTACAGCCGTTCGTCCTTTTGGCACACGTACTCGAAGCCTACCTCCAACAGTTTGGTGATTTCTTCAGGTGTTTTTGCTGTCTGTACGTGGAAGTTGTCGTTTTCTGTTTGAAAGACTGCGGATTCCAGATTAACATAGAATAGCGTTGAATCGATCTTCTTGTGTCCTAGTAATTGTTGTACGTGGACTAGGTCGTGTGTTTCATGGTAGGTCATTGTTCCCTTCCAGTGTCGTAATGTATGGTGAGTTATCATGTTCAATCGGGGATTCTGAAGTTTCAACGCTGCCTTTTTTCTTGCTCTTGAAAGGCATAGTTGCGCGGTTTTGCCAGTGGTCTTATGAAAGATCCTATCGCTAACGTGAGGTAACGCGTTTAGCATTGCTAAGAGTTTGGGTGATATTCTGCATATTCTCGGATTGCTGTTTTTTTCAGGGTTGTTAATCGTCAAAGTCATGGTTTTTTCGTTCAAGTCCACCCATCTGACTGCGCATGCTTCACCTATTCGGCAGCCAGTCTCTTTCAGGGTTTGTAGTATTGTGCTGGTCTTCTTTGGTGTACTCGCGATGAGCTGGTCTATTTCTTGTTCAGTCGGTATGAATGGCAATTTCCGTTGTGACTTGTATTTTGGTTTCTCCCATCTCAGTCCTACGAAATCTGCGAATCGTTGATAGACTACTACCTTAGTGTGTTTCGTTGTGTTGTTCCATGATTCGTTTAGAGCTAATGCTTGCAGAATGGAATCAGGTTTGAATAGGTCAGCACCTTCAGTTATGAGACTGTTTAGGCAGCTTACGTAGCTCGCTATCGTGCCTTGTGCTATTCCTTGTTTCTTCAGGTGAAAGGCGAATTCTAGGATTTTTCCCTTTATGTCTTGTTGGTTAAGGTCTCCCGCAACAGTCTTCGTTTCTGTTGCAGCTGCCAAGTTTTTCGCTCCATGTAAGGTAACGCATACTTGACGAGAATGACTATTCTGACGATTCACTGATAAGACTGTCGATGAACTGAACCGATACCCGCATCTACGACATATAGACCTCTGAACAGGACCGTTGTTTGTCGTCCTCAAACCATCTTTCCAAATTCTCTTGCTGTGACAATTAGGGCATTCTCTACTTGCCTCTTCACCTCCGACATAATCCTTCTTAACCTCGATCATCTTTTCCCAATAACCACGAAAAGCGTAACTGAATAAATAGCTGTGTGAAGCTACCTGTTAGTTTACCTGCCTTCGAAGTTGATTATCATGGACAAAGAAATGGACGACTCTGCAAGGAACAAGAGAATTGACGAACTAAGCATGAAAACACGTGAGCTTGATGACATTTGCAGAGAAATCTGGTTTACGCTATTAGCAAAAGAGAGGTTAAGGTTCATCGAACTGTATAAGACACTCAAGAAACTGGGAATCAACATCTCAAAACCAACCCTGACTGAGCATTTAGGTCATTTGATTAAGCAGAAATTCGTCAAACGCAAAGTTGAAGGCTTTCAGAACGTTAGCTATGGTTTGACTGACGAAATCTACTCTTTAATTCACGAACCTGAAGAAGACCTTGTGGAATGGCTTGAAGTCCTTGAAGATGACAAAGGTCTACGCGGGGAACGCAAGGCAATCGACTTTTTGAAAACCTACTATGAAAAGATGAGTGATAAGCAATTAGACCAAGAGACAGATCGCGAGTTAGAAACAACTCTTGCCTTATGTTTGTTTGAGCTCAAGAACCTGATAAGTTACGATTTGAAGATAGACAAGCATGAAAGTGACGCTGCCTTCTGGAATTTCATAGGAAACCCCCTTTACAGGATGCATGAAAGAGACATCGCCGAGACTTGCCGTGAAAGCGATAGATACAAAGCCAAACTATTCGAGAAAATGGAAACGCTGATAGATCGACTGCGAAGTCACACATTGCTCCGATCACCATAGCTTCTTGCTCGCCATTCAGCGTAGCGCGCGCTAATACCAAACTGATAAATGAGCAAATGGTCGAGTAATTGATTGATGCACATGAATGCTAAACCCTCCAAAGAAAGACTTAGTAGAAGATGGACATATCTGGCCATCATTTTAGTCGCGGTTGTTGTTATTGCTGCAGTGGCAGTTCTTGTTTATATCAAAATCTCGCGCCCTGATCCCGTGATTGCCAATGTGACCACACGCGTGGATGATAATGGAAGCACGTATAGAGTAAATGTTACTGTGGAGAACAATGGTGCAAGCGGAAACGTCAAGGTTTTTGTAACCGTTAACTGGACCCAGTACGGAACGCCTGGGTTTGGTCAAATGCAAAATGAAACCGTCTATTTGGACAAGGGTGGAAAAACGACCCTGACCTTTGAGTTTCACTCAGACTGGATCTGGTTTGCGATAGGGACCGTATCTGATAAAGTCTGGGCCATCGTCCCTTAGTGCGCACGTTGCCAAAATCCCCGTACAGTTTTGTAACTAACTATCAAGTGAAGTGGTAGTACGACGATAAACAAGAGACAACCCAACCCGCCCCATACAACAACAGACGAACCCATAAGGGCGTGATCGCGTGGAAGTTGGGTTTTCTCTTGACTCTTTCCATTTCTGGCGAAACAGTGAATTCAATGTCAGTAGAACCGATGACGCTTAGATGTTGCGAATGCCGTTTGGCTTCGCCAAACTCCCAACGATGCGAGCAAACCGTTTGCGTTTACCATAAACGCACAGTTCATCAGATTCTGAGGAGTGGGTTTCACTTGTCTTTTTCAGTCCCTCCGCACATGTCCTCGTGCGGTACAAATACACGGCATCAGGAGAAACACCTGCGCGGTGTAGGAAATCAAAAGTCAAACGTATATCGCAAGTCTGCGCAATTTGCACACCATGTTTCGAAAACTAAGAACGAGCTTTAGGGAACCCCATTTCTACTAGGGTCTTTGCAGGAAATCTTGAAGTCACAGTTTCAGTCCTATCTCCAATTGTCTTTCCTATTATGTCGTCGAACAATTTCCTGATTTCGGGCTCAACCTGCTCCAGTCCTTCTATGAATAGATAATCACTGCCTCCAAGCTCCATGTAACCGTAGCGCTTATTTGATGCAACTTCACTAAGAAGCTTCCTTGCTTCTGCGGCCACAATCTTAGTCGTAATCACGATAGGAATGACATCATCCCCAATTTTCTCCTTAAGTCTAGATACTTTCCCATGGAATTTATACGCGTCACCAAGGCCGAATTCTCTGTCTTTTAGTTCGAAAACAATACTTTTCGAAAACGCCAAAGCTAGTATGTCTATTTCTTCCCCATCATATCCAATACTGACGAAGATGTCCTTCTCTCTAAGCCCTGACTTGCGCAAAATCTCCACGACCTTGCCCATCATCCAATAACTGCCGCTCACTAGCTTACTCCCTGTTTGACTAATCCTGAACAGACTGTCAACTTTCTCGTCCGTGATTTTGGATCCACAAGATGTGCAAGTCGCACCAGCCTTCTCAAGTTCCTGAAGCATATTCAAAGAAGGTATCGTCATGTTCCACCATTGATTAGTCTTCTTACATATCACGACTAAGCTCTTGTCCAGAAGACCTTGTCCGCTCAGAAAATTCAATCTCCGTTCCGCGGCGTCTCTGTCATCTGGATTCATATTTGAAACAAAATCGGAAAGAAGAATGTTGTTTTTCCTGTTGAACTCAATCAGAATGTCTCTTGTTTTCGGATCCGAGATAAGCTCAAACAAGTTTTTTTTCTCTTCAAGTGATGCTTGTTTCAGATTATATTCTCCTAGCTTTTCCAAGATTCGCTGATGTGAGAGCGAGAAAGTATCTGAATTTATGATTTCCTCAACGGATTTGTCACACCCGCTTATTTTCAGGACTGTTGTCACAAAGAAATCGAGCGCTTCGCCGATATCGCGGTCGTGGCTGCCCTCTTTGTTCCAGCAGGAAAACCATGTTTCAAACTCTGCATCAGATGAAATTTGAGACGTATCTGCCAAGGCAAAAACCAAATCAGGATATTTTTTGTGTGCAAATAATTCCCCAAAAGAAGACAAGGTCTCGCTCTCTACGAAACGGCCGTCGCTGACCATATAGCGAAGCGCGCGCGTGGCTGCATAAATTTCACCGTCGCCAGCTACAATACCTTTGCTTGGAAAAGCAATTCTCGCGGTGCCCTCTTCCGAAGCTCCTTTGGCTTTGATTTGCTGGTATTCATCAAATGGATTCTTCCTACCAAGGAAACTACAGAATGTCGGGACGAGGTTTGTATAAAGAGGATCAAACCCCTCCTTTGCCATGTCAGAAACGAGTTTTTGAGGTGACAATCCATCCAATGACCATCGCAGAGTCAAGTGACGATAGTTCATTCAACATCACTTAGGATTACATAACTGGTAAACCGCAGTAAAAATGTTTTCATTACTCTAGCTTTTATCCAGCACGTGCAACTATGATGGCTATATGAGCATTATGCTTTGCAAACTCGATCGACACTCTATTGACGCTAATCGCCAAAATAGGCGTGGAACAGTTCGCCCCAAGGCAGACTCTTCTCACTTACTGGTATGTTCATATTCAGGCAAGAACCTGGTAAGCCGCACTTGGCGAGTCATAACAAATGAACTGCAAAGCAAGCGATTCCACAAGAACAATGCTTGCTTGAAGCCGTACCTCTCGATTAAACGCTTCCAAGACCGTACAAACGCAGGAAAAACCCAACTATAACCCCAACTCATGCGCTCAAAACTCTGTTTCGCTAGATAGTTCCCGACTAGATAGAAAACTATCCCAGTCAAGCCCTTTCTCGTCTCACGCAATGACCTGATATCAACAATACGCGACTTATGAATGTCAGCCCACTGCTCACTAAGCCATTTCTGAGGAATATATTTCCCCCGAAAAACTATGTGCAGAACCCCGTTTCCCTCGTTCGTGCGAATCTTCCAATACTTCATCTTGAAATGAAACTTGCGAAGAATACGCATCTTCAAAGCCCTAAAGTCAGCATTAAGATTACGACCTTTCGATTCAATGGAACTCGTAAGTGTCATGAACCTCAGTCTCTCACGACGGCTCTTGCCAACGGTCAACCCGCTCATCAGGCGCTGAAAAGCTCTCCTCTGTTTCTTCGTGTAACCTCCGTTCTCAGGAACGCATTTCCTTAAGGCAAAATCAAATCTTTTCGTTTTGCCGTCTTTCGATACGAAATATCCTTGATTCCGAGCATCAGTTTTATCGAACATAGACCGAGGGTAAAGAAACCCTTAGACAATCACAGCAGAGAGAAAAAAGGGAATTGTGCGGGAGTAGACCCCTTGAAGCGTTGGCTTTTCAGCAAATCTGATATACCACAGAAGACAATAGGAGTGTGGTTGAATGGAGTTGAGTCTTCAAGAGTTTCTGGATTCAGTACCCAACAAAAGCACAAAAAAGGAGTATCGGTTCGGTATCAACCTTTTCTGCAAGTGGTATAGCAAAAGTGCGGAAGAAATCCTGAAAGAGAGGCAAGATGATCTGACTCAGAAGGCGGGGGAGAACATCATTGAGTTCAGGAACAGGTCAGCGAGGTTCTCTAAAGCCTTGGAGAAATTCCACGACTACCTTCGCAGCCAAGACTATAGTGTCAACACAGCGAGAAACCTGATCATCGGGGTAAGGCAGTTGTTCAGGTTCTATGAGATGCCGATCCTGATCAGAAATGGAAGCAGAATCTCTCAGACTGAAGAAAGCACCAAAGATTTTCCATTGGCAATCGACCATGTCAGAGCAATGTTTCAAGTCGCTGACCTCAGAGAGAGGGTCATTCTTTCTTTGGCCACAGACCTTGGTTTGCGACCAGGTGACTTTCTCAAGATTGAGAAAGCTGCGTTGCCTAACTTGTCTCAGGAGCCCCCTATCAGCTTTGTCGTCATGACAAAGAAGAAGAAAATAGTCGCAAAAGGCTTTCTCTCCCAGGAGTCCGTGGACCTGCTAAAGCTGTATCTACCAACATTGGACAAGAAAGATAATCCATACCTGTTTCCCAGCAATGGCAAGAGGAGCATTTCTGATGAATGGCTAAACAACACCCTGAGAGACCTAGCATCCAAGGCAAGGATAGCTACAGGCGATAAGTCACTTCACTTTCACCTCTTCAGAAAGATGTTTCTCTCTGCTGGCATAGACTCGGGTTGCGGCTTGACTGCAGCAAAGATGCTTTGTGGCAAAGCTATTGCGAAATCTGATAGCACTTATCTGACGACTGTCAAGCTCAGAGAGAGGTTTCTGCAAATCAAACGGTTCCTGACAATCGAGCAGCAGGCAGAAACAGGTAGCCAGGCCAAAGTTGAACAGCTTGGGAGCGCCGTGGCGAAACTTCAGGAAGAGTTAACCAACCAGAAGACGATAAATGACGCCGTCGTGAAGCAGCTGGGCGAGCTCAAAGCGATGGTGACAGGCATGGGTGCCGAGCTCAAAGAAGCTCAAAGAGGAACAATGCTATGGGAGAAGGCAGAGAAGATGGGCTTCATGGGAATCAAATCAGATTCTAGGAAAGAGCAATGAGTGAGCGGTCGCCCATCAATAGCGCAATGTGAATGAACAAGACGAGGCAAAAGTCAAGCGGTCACCCTGCCCTGAGTGACTCTTCAAGGATTGTGTAAAAAGGAGACTGCAAATATACATCTTTCAAGAGATTGATGGTGCCCATCGGGAAGTCGTCTGGAATGCGTATCGTGAAAGAATCTGGCAATCACCTGAGAAGAAAGGCTCAGATTGCGCAGCTCATGTTCATTGTGTGCGTCATTGTACTGGCGATCATAATCTTGACTTCTGTTCGAAGAACGCCCTTCTATTTCGACGTAGGCGCTTATGAAGGAACGCGAGCATTAAGCATGGTTTTCCCCGCAATAGGCATGTTCTATTTTCTGAGAATGTACCGTAGCCACAGACTTGGCATCGAAGGAGAAGAAAAAGTTACTTCACTTCTTCAGCGTTCGCTTAACGATTACTATTTTTTGGTCAACGATGTGGTGTATTCTGACAGTTGGGGGAAGAAACGTAACATTGACCAAGTTGTCTTGGGTCCTAATGCCATATTTGCGATAGAAACCAAAAACTGGACACGCCTCTACTACGACCCAACCGACCAAGCCCAACGAAATGCCCAGTGGGTTCAGAAAACCATAACAGCCTCAAAAGTTCTAGGCGACAGAAAGCTTTGGGTCCAAGCCATTGTGGTCTTTCTGAATTTCCCTGGGTTGCCGGATTTGAGCACTGAAAATGTTAAAGTCCTAGATTTCAACGATTTGGTTGATTTCATCGAGAGCCATGGACGTGACAGGTTCTCTCTGCAAGAACTGGAAGCCATGGGAAGAATTTTGTCGGGAGCATCGCGCTGACAGAACACGTGCGTGCTCTATTTCTTTTTCAACTGAATGGACTTATCTAGAACGCTGTTTCACAAACGCTAAAAACACGTTCAATCCATAATTGACGTTCGTTCTAAAGGAGAAAGGGGAGGTGATACAATGAAATTTAGGAGAGATTTGATTATTGTTGCTTTGGCTACTTTCTGCTTAACATCAACGCTATTCATGGTTGTTACATCAAGGTCGGCAGATAGCCCTAACTGGGATCCTTGGGCAGACATAAAGGAAGACGGGACCGTGGATATTTACGATGCGATCACGTTATCGAATGCTTTTGGCTCATCAGGAGAGACGCCGAAAAACGTGAGCGTGACAAACTGGCCGTCCAATACTTACCCAAAAGACAGCATTTTCACCTGGTACTCATCACAATACATTCCACCCACAGCATCTTGGGGTTCCGATCATTTCAGTACCGTCGGGTTCACGCAAGTTACTGTCAGAATTGTCACAAATGCGACAATCTCCGCATACTATTATCAGAACCTTTACGTGGGTTTGAGTGCCACGACGATGGAATATGATTATCGAATAGTTACATTAGAACTTACAAAAACCTTCAATGTGAAAGGAACAGAATTCTATGTTTGGCTCTGGAATTCGGGGAGCGAGACCGCGCAAATATCCTGCTACATTTATATGAATTCCATCCCGCGCATTGACACGAAGCCTTCTTTCGACGAACAGAGCGTGAACCTCAATGCCAGTCAAGGCGTATCTCAGAGCTATTTTGATTGTGAAGGTTTCAGCAGACTCAGCGTGACTGTGGCTCCAGGGTATCAAGCAAGAAATGGCACCTATGACGTAACATTGTATGTGTATGCCATAGGATGGGGTGGCGCATGGGAATATTTGCCGACAAGTGCCCTAAACGTGACATTCACCGTGACTAATGGTGTTGTGGACTATGATCATCCGCGACCCTTGGTGCTTGAGACAAAAGCGAGAGGATGCACGCTGTTTTGGAGTGTTCTCAACAGTCACAATCTGCCGCCAGACTGGTGGCTGACTTTCACCGTCTATGGATACCTGAGAAACGAGTAGCCAAAGATTCCCCTTTTTTTCTTTTTTCATTTTAACACGTCTCTCCCTTTCCTTGAAATGTCCTTTCGAGACAGTCCTTTTAGCCTATTCTTGAACCATTTCTTGGTGTGGGCTTGAACTTGGAGAAAAGACAGCAAGCAATAATGAATTATCTGAGGTCTGAACCTGTTGAATTGCCCAAAGATGACTTGTTCGTCTCTATCACTCTCCATAGGCTGCCCGCCACGTTAGTACGGCTGTTTGCTCTGAAAGTCGCCTATCAGTACCCAGGCGGCATTGGAGAGGCCATTGAAGATTTGATGATGAAGGCAATCAAGGAATAAGAGCTCGACGACTCGTGCTGTCTCCTTCGGAAATTGGTTCATGGTACTCATTCAATCCCATCACTGTGCCTGGGCTCTGGAGAACTCTTAAGGAGAGAGGGGTAATGGGTCGATGAAATCATGCGCTAAGAACATGGCGAGGGCAACATAGTGAGGGAAACCACGATGACGCCTTCCGCAAAATACTTCATTCTACGATTCTTCCAAAAGGGAAACGGCTCTGTCTCTTAAACAGTAATGTCAAGATAGCGTTTAATCGTTTAACACTAAAGTAATTAGAAAAGCTTTTAAGTATTGCACGATATTAATAACTTGACGTGGAAGGAATGATAATATTGACAAAGCTTGACAAGACAGCATATGAGAGAATTAGTGTCCTCGTACGAGAGGGCAAATATCCATCAATTGAAAGCTTTGTTGAGGTCGCAGTCAGAAATCAGTTGTTGTTGGAAACAGATGATAAGGTTTCCGTTGGGCTTCCCAGTATCCAAGAAAGCGTGAAGACCAGCGGGCAATCACTTGCGGTTCCTACACGGTTACCGAGGACTGTAGAATCCCCGCATTTGAGTGATGCAGCTAAATCAACTCCACTCTGGGGACAAGTGAACAGGTTCGCTCCAATGAAATTTGTGCTCAGAATCCTTCTCAACAGTTTAGTCTCCTCAGACGATGACAGTGTAGACCTTAAAAGATTGAGCGCAGAAGCCGCCGAGAAAGCATCCGAATTCAGAATATACGCCAAGAAGAAAGACAAAAAGAAAAGAATCCGCGGCGAGTTTCTTCACATAGGTTTTCCCAAAAGAGATCCGCGGAGCCAACAGAGATTTCTGAATTACTACGTTGGCAAGGGTCCTTTTCAGAGATGGACTGACAATATCACAGTCGGGCTTTCACTTGCCAATATAGTTGAGGCTGAAGATGGCTCGAGAATAGTTGGTTTGACCAAAGAAGGACTGAGATTTGCTCAACTGACTTCGCCGCTGATTGACGATTTCTTTGTGAAAGGGACGCAGATAGACGATGCCTTGTCTCATGACGAAGCTGCACTATTGATTGACCAAATCAAATCTTTCAGACCCGGCGAATACGATTTCATGAATTATGGTCTGGCAATAATACGCCAAGGAACAAATACGCCGGTCAGACTCAGAGACAAAATTTCGGAGTTCCTGAAAGACAAGAATTTGGAAATTCAACAATCTGAGAAAGTTACGAACACCATGCAGGTTGGGTTGATAGGGAGACTTGTAGAGCTAAGGCTGCTCAACATAGTGAAAGACGCACAGAGATCAAAATATGTGCTCACAGAAAAGGCGGAGGATTTAATTGGAAAGCTCGGATAGGGCGCGTGAGAAGGAAGCTGCTGGTCTGCATAAATTGAGTTTTCCAAAACGGTACAAGAGGGAATCCGCTTGACAGATGAAACCTGTTTCGTTTATGTTTACTCAGAGCAAGATAGCGCCTTTTCCAGAAATGGAGGTGGTGCAGAATCGAAGAGGCAACTATACGGTAATTGATTCTTGAGGTGAATAGATGTCATTTGAAGAAGCACTTGAAGAGAATAAACCCAAAAAGACTCCAGTTTCTTGGGAACCTTTGATCCAAAACATCTTGGATCAGTACTACGAACATATTGACGACATGTCCCATGCTGTTCAGAAAGATGCTGTCCAAAACTCATGGGACGCCAAGAGCGACTCGGAACATTGGCGACTTGAATTCAAGCTGTTCAAGGATTCAAAAGGCAAAGTGATGCTGATAATAGAGGATCACGGTACAACAGGTCTCACCGGAGAGGTTCTATCTGAAGGCAAATATGATGAGGATCTTCCAGAAGAGGAGAAATGGGGTCGCTTTCAGGGCCTTGCTTTTCAACGACAAAAGAAGGACGCACTCGGGGCTAGAGGACAAGGCAAGTTTGTTTTCGTGGGTGTTTCAAAGTCCAGAATGCTTGTCTATGACACATTAAGAGGCGATGGGGTCTACAGAATTGGAACTAGAAGACTTGGCAACTTGTGGGAAAAAGAGGGTTCTGACGCCGTCAATTGGTTAAAGACTTACTCTTCCGATCTAGAACCGCTTTCTGAAATCGGAACACGTATCATAATCGATGAGCCAGAAGACTGGCTGAAATTCGCAATAGAAAATGGGTTTTTTGCCAGATATATACAAACTACTTGGTGGTATTTGTTTCTCACTTACAACGCTGACATTTCGATCGATGTATATGGCCAAAAAAGCAAAGTAGAGTTTCCTGAGGATATGAAGCTCCCAACGACAGATTCCACGGACTACAAAGTGTGGAATAAAGATATGCTTTCGATTGGAGATAAGTCTAGGAAATACTTGTGCATAAAGAAACTCCAAATTGTCTGGAGCAATGAACCTGTCGCGAAGGACCTCACAGGAATTGCGATACTGCGCGGCGGGATGGTTGTCGAGAGAATTCCCGTTGCGGACCTTTCACCAACTTCGAGCCCTGAATTGTCTGAGCACGTATATGGCTATGTAGAAGGCGACATGGGAGTCGAGTATTTGCTCAAGAAAATCGAACATCCTACACATTACAAGTTTACAAAAAAAGGGGGTTGGGGCAAGAAGAACATTTTCGGCACTATCAGAGAGTGTGTCGCAGCACAGTTTCAACTTTTCGCGAATGAGAAACTCGGATCCGAAAAAGGCACGACCAAGACAGGCGACCTATCAGTAATCAACAAGTTCAACCAGCTCATTAAAGCACTCGACATTTCGTTGCTTGATCCTACTGTTGTCACAATTCAAGGTCCACACCCTCCGCCACCACCTCCACCACCTCCGAAAGAATTAGATTTGGTGCTTCCTCCGCCCGACTTTCAAAACCCCCTTAAACGAGTCGACTTTGGACAGAATATTCCTATACTGCAGGTCCGCATTGTGAATCGTACCAAGGACAATGCAAGCGTCAAATTTCGGCTCTTCACGGAGCAAGAAGGAATAAAGAGAGAGAATCTGGCGGACAAATTCTTACCAGCTGTCTTGGCGAATATGACTGTGGTTGACGGGCCATTCTCACTTAATATCGATAATAAGAACTATACTCCAGGGAAGTGTTATCTTAGAGCTACTCTTGTTTGCATCGATCATCCCAAGTTTTTGAAGGGTTCTGAACTTGATGAGGTCGCCCACGTTTTCTGGATAGCTCAGGATCCACCACCTGGCAAAGGAACGTTCAGAGAGATTAAAAGGCTGCCTGAAGTTACTGAAGAGATAGGAGACAAGACTGTTAAAGTCGATGGGAGAGTGGGACCACATCCAGAAGGAGGCAACATCTTGTATGTGAATACGAATCATTCACTCTGGAAAAGGAGAGCGGCTACAAAAGAAGATGAAGAAGAATATATTTTTGAGCTCATGGCGAAGAAATTGCCACAGATTCTAATATCAAATGATCTTGAACCTTTCAAAGGCATAGATGAGCCGAACGAAATAGTCAAGCGGTCAGGAGCACTTTATTCGCAGATTATGGAGAAGTTCTATGCATGAGGGAAATGACAGATGTCAATCATAATTGACGAAAAAGGAGAGAAAGTCTACAAGACTTTAGGATACATGGCATATGAGGACAAAAAGCAAGCGGATGCGCTCGACAAGTTTCTGAATGAACGACTCCTCGAAATTGAAGATCGACAGGAAAAGAAGGGTTTACTTGAACTTAAAGGAAAGGCAGGATCAATCGAACTCTGGTACAACGTGGGCTTGGAACTGAGAGAACTCTGGAAGAACGTGAGAAAGGATTTTCAACTGCCAGACACTTTCGTGACTCTTTTCATGAAAGCCGTATACGATAACTCAAAAAGAATCAAGCCTAGAACAGGCAGGGCAACTCGCCTCAGACGTTCCCATTTCTATTATTGCTACTTGGCTGCTGGCCTTCCTTGGAGAACGGTGGGGTCTTTGGGAAGTTGGGGTGAGTTGAGCGATTTCCTGGATGCAAAAAGAATTAGGGATGATCCTCGAATAATAAAATGGTATGTTGATAGAAAAGTTATGCGCCGCAGGGACAAACAGAAATTTACGAGAAAGAAATGGTTCAAGAGAATCCTAAAGTTGGTAAGGAATGACCTTCGACACATAGACACGACGGTGTTGGAGAAAAGTGAATTGTATGGGCATCTCGACAAAATACTATTGGACGCAGAGTCAACTCAAACGATATGAGTCAATTTCCGAACTTCTGATTGGAAGGAATTGACTCAAAAGCCACGGGGTAGACCTCCGAAGTCATTGACAAAATGGATACGGGTTAACGACTACTGCAATAAAGTGTCATCGAAGCGGTTTGGCAGACCCTGCTCTCCGAAATCCACCAAGCCGCTTCGCATGACTGATTCGTCAGCCACGAAAATCGAATTCGTAATTCTTGTCTTCCTCAAGAGCATGTTGGTCGCCCGGGGTCGGGTGCCGTTGCCCACGCAAAGCTAAGGGACTATTCGAGCTTATCTTGGCATTTCTGACTTGCCCATCCCACACTTCACCCATGGACACTCTTTTCTGAGTCGGCTTTTGGTCGGTCGACTCGCTTGTTCTATCAAAGCTCCGGCTAATGTTCGGGTCCTGATACGCTTTTTGTGGCGGCATAAGAGGCTCACCGTTAACGTGTCCCTGGATGTTCTCGACCTCAATTCGTTGATCAGGTGCCCTTCTGGGTTGAGGATTGCCATAGCTGACGTATTCAAGGCCAAAGCCTTGTCCTGACCCGAAAAGCGCTGCGGGCTTCTCCTTAGGCTTTTCAACCATATGAGGGTGAGGACGTACGTAAGATTGAACTGGAGTTTGAGCTATCCGCCTACGTTCATAGTAACGTTCACGAGCAAGGAACTCGTTAAGCCTTGCCTGAATTCTATCAAGGATTAGGCTCATTCAACTTCACCAACGGAAAGCCTAAGGTCTAATTTACAGTTTGCATCAAATGGAATCTCCCTTAACTGACGCTTCAACTCGTCTAGTAATCGAACTAGCTCGTTCCGTGGAATTTTGGAGCGCGACACCTCTAATTTTACACCTTCCATGTTCTCATCTACTGGGTGAAGTCGTACGCGGATTGTTGGCTCACTGGAATTCTTTGCGAAAAATCATACGGCGACTTTTGGGACGAAGGAACTCGCAAACCACAAGAAAGCTGTTGGCGATTCGAAATTTCCTCCGACTTACGACGTCCCCACTCCGAAAATGATACGTATTTTCCGAGATTTTTATCGAAGATTACTCGTTTCATTAGAGCTTCACTAAGAAATAACTAGTTGCGTTTTACCTTAAGAGGCTTTGTTTGGACCTCAAACAGTATATAGACTTCATATACACCTTCATTTATGGAAAAAAGCTTAATTCAAGCCCGGATATATGGAATATGAATTCAGAAAAGGGTGCCGAACAAAAAATCAATGTGCGGCTTTAGTCACTTAGGCTCTGAATTAGTCTACTGTGTGAAATCATATTGTTCCTTGCGGGGCTGAAGACCAAACAGTGGTTCACAAGTCCTGTGACCGCATGTCGGGCATGTTTCTCCGATGAGATGAATCTTACCAACAAGGACTAGATTCTTCAAATTCCTTTTCACTGTTTTAGGTACGACTGACTCTGCACTTGCGTTTTGGTCTATGAGCTTCCAGGCATCTCGGGCTTTAAACGCTGGTCCTATCTTTCCGCCATTTATCGCTTCTTCGATATGCGCCAGCGTTCTCAGGGCTGATATGAGCCGGGGCGATATGTCTTTGTCTTTTGCAGTCTTCTCAAGTTCGGTCAACCTTTTTCTGAGGTTTTCAGAGAGTTCTGTTTTGCCGGATTGCGCTCTCTGAGACTTTTGTTTGCTGTCCAGTCTTTTCATGGTATTCATCATGCTCAGTGTCCATAAGCGTTGTTATTCTGGACAGTATATAACAGTTATCGAAGGCGTATGTAATGAGTAGAAAAAAAGGCACTACTACCTGGTGCATTCCGGTCCCAAAGACTCTCGACAGCGCCCTTGAAATGGCCGTTGAACTGGACACCCACGCATCAAAATCTGATTTTGTGCGGGACGCTGTAAGGCGAGAGCTGGAAAGACTAGGGTTCAGAACTGCATTACTGGCAAAGGAGGCTCCGCCCTCGAGATGATCAAAAAAAGAACTGAAGGCTGTGACGAGCCTTCAGGAGAAGATACGACTTCACCTAAACTATTATTGTCGTTTCTGCTTGAAAAGGTTTTCTCGTTCAGGGTTCTGCACAGCTCAGAAGTTTGCTGGAAATGTAGGGCTAGTGCACGAGTAATTAGAGCCGTCGAGTTTTCAGGTCTTCGTGGAATGGAACTTCATAACGTTTACCGATGCGTCCGAAACCCACAGCACACTTTCAAAAAGAGGGTGAAAAGTTGAGCTGGAAGCCGAGAATTGAAAGTCAGAAGATGCTTGATTATGCCATGGCTAAAATCAAAAGCGTTCCCTACAAGGTGAGCTCACGATGGGTGTTCTACAGGCTTGTGCAAGCTGGGTTCCTTTCAAAGTCTTCCATGGCTAAATTTGATTATCTGCTTTCAAGGGCACGAAAAGAGTTCTATGGCGACTGGCGACCTGACACATTAACGGATTCGATTCGACAAGCCGATTACAAAGGAGAGCTTCACATTGGCTATAGCGTGAAATTGGATAGTATGGAAGAACAGGATTTCTGTGTGCAACTCTGGTTTGAAGCCGAAGCAATGCATGAACAATTTGAGTACCATACGCAGAACTACCGTGTCAGCCTCGTACCTTTCAGGGGCGATTGCTCAATTCCCTTGAAATGGGAAATTGCGAAGAAGCTTGATGCTATCTTCGCTGAGTACAAGAAGCCTATCAAAATACTGTATTTCGGCGATTGTGATGAGAAAGGTCTGCAAATTCTGGATGCCGCCTTGAGAGATATTAGGGCATGGTGTAAGATCGGTTTTGACGTTGAACGGGTAGGACTCACAGAAGACCAAGCGAAAGAGTTTGGTTTACCAGAGAATCCAGAGAAACCAGGCAATTATCAGTGGGAGGCCTTGCCGGACGAGAGTGCTGAGAAACTGATTGTTGACGCTTTGACGAAGTATCAGCGTCCCATTTCACCAGAGCTAGAGGAGCATGAGAAGGTTATTGAGGACAAGGTCAGGGCGAGCATCTTAGGGGTTTTGAAAGAGGAGTTGGGAGGCAACTTTACGTGAGCCAGATAGAAAGAATTGAAAAACACGAGGAGAATTCTCCACTGCCAACCTCTGATAGTAAGACTATGGTATACCAGCGGATTCACGGGCAACGTGATGTTATTTCTATTCGTATTAAGCCGGAGATAAAAGAGGCTTTAAACGAGTTCTGTCGGGCAAATGGGGAGAGCTTGTGCCACATCCTAGAAGCCTTGACTACAGGCTACTTAGTTGGAATGCAACAAAAAATCACTTGGGTAAACCAGAGTCCTACTATGAACCTCACGGTGGTGCGTGATGTTAAGAGGATCAGGAGGTATGCGGTGGAGAATGACACCCAACCCGCGAGTATTAGCGAACAGGGAAGTTCTGATAAGTGTGCTCATTGCGAGACTAGCCCAGTCGCCAAGTGCGTGAACCATCGCTCAATCGAGTGGCTATGTCAGGTACATTTTGCCAAGGTCAAGTCTGGGCTTAGCGGATGGAGGTATCTGAGAGAGTGAATGCTCTGGAACGCACGCCCAAAAAGATGACGGAACAAGGACACCTCACAACTTTGCTCAGGAGAGTCCGCGAAGACGAGGCAGTTTTCAATCACGTCCGGAAAGAACACCTAATCAATCTGGCCGAGTATATCCTAAGCTGGCCCAGCAAATTCTCAAAGAGCGAGTACTACGAAGCAATCAGAGTTTTAGCAAACTATCACTTGGCGCCATTGGCTGGTCGACGTCGTGGCTGGGATCTGATTCAAAGGGAACTTGAAAAGCCTTACAGAGCCCGCTGTCGTAGATGTGGATTGCCTATTTCGAACAGAGTCAGCCTAACAACCGGTTACGGCCACGTATGCAGAAGGAAACTTGGCATCACGCAAATAGGACGAGTTTGCAGTAAAAGAAAAATAGGGAAGATTTTGCTTCGTTAATAGATCCTTGTAAACTCAAAGTTCTCTGTGATTAGGCCTTTTGACGTGACTGTTTCGAATCCGATGTTTCCTATGAGCATGTCTTTTCTCCAGATTTCGGCGATGTAGGTTTTTGGCGTTTTGAGAGTTTGAAAATTGGTGATGTAATGCTCAGCAAGGGTGTTTATGCGGTAGTCTTTTGCAGTGTCTCCGAATGTTGATGTCTGTAGAATGCTGCGTGGGTTGTCTGTGGCGTAGATTTTAATCGTCAATTCCTCGTTGTAGACGAAGGGTTGGCTAGGCTCTACTGAGGCGGCTACTCTCAGAGCGAACTTTATGGGCATTGTTCTTCCTGCTTTGCTGTTCGGTGTCGCAGGTAGAAACTCCAGTACAGCCCAGTTTCTAATACTGTATGGAACCGTTATGGACGCCGTGTTTCCTAGATTGTCTTCGGCATTGACCAAAACTGTGTAGAACCCGTCTGGGAGTTGCAGAGTGTTGAAGAATAGTTCCCATTTCCCCGTGGTCGCATTGTAAGTGGCTGGCATGTCTTCAAACCCTACCGCTATTCCTTGGTCACCGTTTGCTTCACGTACAGAGAAATTCAAAGAATCTGTTCCACTTGCGTCGCTCGATGATACTATGAAAGTGACTCCGTCTTGGAGGGCCCATCCTGCAGGTGGGTTCTCAATGGTTATCAGCGGTCCAGAATTGTCCAGAGTGATAGAAATTGTCTGTGTTGATTCAATGTTACCCACGTTGTCGGTGCTATTATAGTCTATCAAATACAATCCGTCAGCAAGTCCAGTAAGGTAGAACTCTATTGGGGGCGCGGAAGCTGTCCATCCAGAATTGTAGGAGGCTGCATTGCGTATGCGATATCCTGTAGTGGCTACTCCTGAACCACCTGCATTGTCTTCTGCTGATAGTGTGAATGGCGTAGCTGAGGTTACGTAGACGTTGCCGCTTGGATCTGCATATTTCGGATTGCCCGTTGCGAGAGTCGTGGTTGGGGGCACTGGGTCAGGGGGCGAAGGTAGCGGAGTTAATCCCACATGGAGATTCGTGACTGGTGGGGGTACAATTACTACGATGCTGTCTGCCGGATAGTATCCAGGTGCTTCAACATGCACGCGATAAGATCCTTCCAGAACGTCCCATTGGTACTGTCCATCCGCTCCTGTGATCTGTGGGTTCACGTCGGGTTGCATTATTGCCGGAGTCTGGCCTGTTGGAACATTCTCCCAGCTTCCTTGACCATCAGAGCGCTGTAGCCAAACGCTTGCGCCTGAGATTCGTTGGAGAGTAACTACATTGTATATGTAGCCTGCTGGGTCGACGTAGATATTGAAAGTTACGCTCCGAACAAATGGGCCTTCTATAGGATCATAGTAGTAATGCACAATCCACTGCCAATCTTTACCTGTTCCAGCCCAGTACTGTGTTCCCCACTGACTCATTCGACCAGGATAGAGAGGATCAGGTGAACCCGAAGTACCTGAATCGTATTGCGCTTGAAATACTTCTCCGTTCTTGGTCATCACCCAGTTCCAAGTTTCTTCAACTGCTTGGTTGGTTCTCGGATTACTTGTGCCAGGTACATATACTTGGTCTGCAGTACTATCTTTTACGTCGTAATTCTGGCCAGGGTATTTTTGGTGAATTGTCCAATACCAAGCGTAAGTTTTGACAGCAATCGCTCCAGCTTTCAGGGCGTTCATTTCCCATGATGGAATCCATTCGTTTGGTAGTACGTTCTTCACGTAATCCATGAAGTTGATGACTTCTACTTGACCAGTAGCTGTCCTAAGTACTCTTATCGTGCTCGGTAGGGCAGGAATAGGCCCCGCATTTCCCAAGACTGTATAAGTTACCGCAGCGTGACCGGTTCTTGGGTAAAATGTCGTAGTGTATGTCCACGTCGGTGGTCCTCCAGTCATGCTTCCTGTTATATCCGATCCACCATCGTCCAAATGAATTCTTATGTCGACGCCTGTTGCTGTTAGACTATAGTACGTAAATGCTATCGGTGTTCGCCAATAGATTGAGGGTATTCCTCCTACTGTGCCGACCGTTGGACCTACGCCTACATTAGGCGGAAGGCTGGACCCTGTTACCGTTGTTTGCGTGGAAGCAGTGTTGTCGTCGATTCTTGTCTCAAGCGTCGTTGTGCTGATGGATGCTGTGGTTTGGATAACAGTACCCACTGAAACGCTCGCTGGAATAGTGACTGTGACTGTTCTCGTGCCTCGTCCTGAGGGAAATGCAGGTACCGTGCCGATGTTCCATGTTACTCTCCTTGTGACAGCGTCGTACGTGCCACTGTCAGAGGCTGACACATAATCCACGCTCGAGGACAATGTAGTCTGCAACACTACGTTTTGAGCTGCTACGTCACCAAAATCATTGTAATATAGGGTGTAGGTCATTGTGCTCCCGTGATCCATGCTTGCAGGTGCATTCATTGAAAGGTACATGTTTGTCCCTGCAAAGGCTGGGAATTTGAACAGAATTGCCAATCCTGGAGTTATTGCTTGCTCATTGAATGAGTATTGTAGGCCGATGATGCCTGTGGGGTCTTCTATGCCTACTGTTGCGGACCCCCCATTGTTGTATGGAGGTAGGTCCGAGCCGGTAGAACCAGATACGCTGCCAAAGTCCACGTCTTTGTATTGGAACAATATGTTGTTTGTGCCTTCGTAAAGTACTGCTTCAAAGGTAACTCCAGAAGTGGAGGAATAGTAGTGCTGATTGTCATACCATTCTACGACGAACTCCCTATTCGGAGCTGTTCCCAATGTCTGATAGTAGATGGCGCCCGCCGATCCCCAAGTCACGATGTCGTCCCAGAATGGAGCGATGAGCCCATGTATACCAGGTGTTTGTGTAATTGGCTGATTTACGTACTGCGACGTTCCTACTCCAGAGAATAGCAATCCATTGTTACCAATAGCCAGTTGGCTGTAGTCTGTTCCATAGTAGTTGAAGAAGAATCCTAGGTTTATGTTTCCGACCCATGAATCATCAGAGCTAGGCAAGACTTCAGTACCCGTTCCAGAGATTTCAATCCAGTCATAAGCAAGACCTCCGAGTGCGTTGCTGTCCATGTATTTGTAGCCGAAAGAATCTGGGCCGCCTAAGCGACCATATGGGTAGTCTACTCCTACTACGTACTCATAATCGCCTGGGTCATCTGGGTAATAATTCCAGTATCCTTCAGTATTGGGTACTTGCGTTGCTCTGTCAAGGAAATCGCTAGTTTCATCCATATAGGCGGTTTCCCAGACAGCCTTACACAAATCCGACTTCTGCCCTTTGTAAGCGGAGATATCCTCCTGATACCTTTCATAGCCTGGTTTTGGCTCAATGGGACTGTATATCGTGTACCAAGTTGTGGAAATCAAGCCAAAACCGTATACTGTATGTAAATAGTCGATGGTTTTTCTGACAGCATTGCCTGCCACTCTATGATCACCCGGAGCGTGCTCACCAGCATTAACGGCAACTACTTCTGGGGCGTGTGAGTTAATGTATAGAAGATCCTTACGATAGCCCTTCGAGTTTACTGTACTATATATTTCGTAAGACAGATCGGCTGCCAATTGATTGGTGTACGCCATCTCCTCTTTCGCAAGACCAGAGTCAGGGTAAAGTATTCTTTGTGATGGATTGAACGGGTCTGGATAGCTCATCTGCTTCTTTTCGACCACGCTCGTGCCGACCATATTATCTACGCGACTCTCCCAGTCATATTCTGTGAGCGAGCCATAGTTGTGCTGATAAGAACCGCCTAACCCACATCTCTTATTAGACAAATCTGCAGAATAGAACCCTCGGTTAAATCTTACACCGTCTGGAGCTATCCATTCTTTGTTGTACACTGCGTCTTGAGCTACCCAGCTCTTTCCAGCCGCAGACTCATAGTTGTATTCGGCCTCATCGGCACCTCCGTCGGTAACAACAATCCACAGGATTGGGTGATTGTTGACATCATACTTATAGAGCGACCCGGACATTCCAATGTCGATGTCATCGGGATGGGCACCGACATAAACTACAAGTGTGTTGTCCAAGCTATTTGCTTTTATTCGTGGCGCAAATATTGAAAGCATGGATAGACATAGAAGGACTGAAAATGCCAATGCAAATAATTTATTCATTCTTCCTTTCTCCTTTCTTGATTCTGTGAGTCGATATACTCTCGTTCATATGCATAAAAGCCTTATGAAAGTGAGTTCTATGGAGTTACGCGCGACTTTTGCTGGATTGACATGCATCATATGCAAAGCAACCATATGAGCAGTAGGTTTTGTTTCTTGGATAAAGCGTCACAAAAGATGGAGAAGCCTGAAGCATAACGCATCAAATCATAATAGAAAAGCACAATCCCGATGATCGACGTGCTAGAGGCTCGAAAAGTGTACGAGTCTTCAAGAGATGTAGGCCATCGCCTAGAGGCTTGTTTCATCAAGAGACCTGATAGCGCCCGCCAAGGTATCTGAAGGTAGCTTGACTAGATACCCTAAGGTAACCTACGGTAATTAGCAATCTGCAATTCTGCCTTCTTGCGAAGGTATTTTTCAGCCTTAACCAGCCTTCAACACGCTGGTTACCTTCAGGATGTCCTTAACGAAACCTCCAGATACCTTCCTAAGATACCAGACGGCTGTCTGAGGATAGCTTAACCGACCTTCATTTGATCAGTCTTTCACCTTCTCTCTCCTTTCAGAAACCTGGAAAAATTCGAGAGTCCTGGCAGTTTCCTGAAGGCAGTTCATGGAGTCCATAGAATTTCGAGAATGGAGAGGGGATTACAAACCACAGTAGATTGCCGCTATTTTTTAATCGAAAATAACAAATATGATTTATATATTTCATTGACGTTTCATTAATTCGGTATATCAAATCGTTTGAAAAACCAATTTTTCCCGGGGGCTTCGGGAGATGTCACCACTTTGCAGCGAAGATAGGAATATTGCCATAATCCCTTATTACGAGAAGAAGTCCTAATGTTTTTCAAGGGTTTTCTTTCGTTGCGCGTTGCTTGAAGGCGGAGTTCCGCAGGGGCTATAAACCGAGAGACAATAATAATCAATGAAGTGGAAAGAGCATTTTATTGCCTGAGTGGGTTAGTGCATGCCTCGAGTTGAAGGCTACATCCTTAGAATCGTCGGCGAGGAGCTCGCAGACCATGTTTTTGACATGGCAATCTACTACACAAACCTTAACCGAAAGTGGAGTTCAGGGCAAGTTGTCCTTTTTGTTCACAAGGTGGAGTTCGGTGACGCTTTCATCGGGTACGGAGCAATCATGAGGATTTTGGAAAAACACGAATTGTGTGATCAGGAGAGAATTGAATGTGAACGTGGAGGATGGAAAATGGCAATCGAGTTCAAGTATGTCAGAAAGCTTGAGAGACCGCTTTTGGTCAAAGAAACCTTTTTGAAGGATTCAAAGCTACGAGGAAGATTTTTTCACGGACTCCAGCTTGATAGAGTGCAGGTGGAAAGCCTTTTGAAACAGGCAGGGGTTAGCTGGTTTCACCAAAAGTCTTAAAACGACATGCTTATGAATGATACCATGGAGAATCGGTATGGTCTATTGCACTAAGTGTGGGACACAAAACGCTGACGATGCAAGAGTGTGTTCAAAATGTGGAGCTTCATTGTACGCAGTCGGCGAGAGAGGACATTACAGGCGGATGGAGTCCGAATGCTTCGGTATTCCCAGGGGCGGAACAATAGTGGCTATTGCTATCGGCACCATCATCGTGCTTTGGGGGCTTATCACCATTTTGCAGCAGTCAGGAATCGTTGCACCCGGCGTTGAAATTTGGCCGATAGCCGTGATCATCTTTGGAATACTGATTGTCATAGGTGCGCTGTACGGGTTGAGTCGCAGGCATTAAAGAACAAATCTTTTTTCTCATCCGAATTTTCTGTGAAAGCTCTATTTTCCATGCTTAATGACAGATGAAAGAATTTAAAAGTCGATCAGCGCTTTAAGGTTCTGTCATTACCGAAGGGGGAGCGAATGGTAAAGTATCTTTTTGTAACTGGAGGGGTCTTGAGTTCGGTTGGCAAGGGTATACTGACTTCTTCTATTGGTAAGATGCTGCAGGCTAGAGGGATTAAGGTCAACGTGATCAAGATTGACCCTTATGTTAATGTTGATGCTGGAACGATGAATCCGTACATGCACGGTGAGGTTTATGTGACTGATGATGGCGGAGAGACGGACCTTGACCTTGGGTGGTATGAGCGTTTTCTTGACTTAGATTTGAAGAAGGACAATAATCTCACGACAGGTTTAGTGTACCGGGCGGTCATTGAGAAGGAGAGGCGGGGTGATTTTCTTGGCAGGTGCGTTCAGATTGTCCCTCATATTACGAATGAGATTAAGCATAGGATACGGAGTGTTGCGAAAGGCTCTGGTGCAGATGTGGTTTTGACGGAGGTGGGGGGGACAGTTGGTGACATTGAGGGGTTGCCGTTTCTTGAGGCTATCCGGCAGATGCGTTTGGAGGAGGGTTATGAGAGTACTTTGTACGTGCATGTTGCGTTGGTGCCGGTTCTTGATGTTACGCAGGAGATGAAGACGAAACCTCTTCAGCACAGTGTAAACGAGTTGCGGCGTATCGGTATTCAGCCGGATACGATCGTTGCACGGAGTCCTGAGATGATCGATGCTGAAGCACGTAGGAAGATTGCTCTGTTCGGAACTATCCCTGAGGATGCGGTTTTCTGTTCTTACAATGTGGGCTCGATCTATCAGGTTCCATTGATTCTTGATGACCAAGAGATGGGCGAGTTTGTGTGCAAGCGTCTCGGGTTTTCGGGTCGTAACAAAGATTTCAAGGGCTGGCGGGAGTTTGTGGATGCGGTGCTGAAGCCGGAGTGTGACGTGCGGATTGCTTTGGTTGGGAAGTATGCTGGGCTGACTGACGCGTACGTGAGTATGAGTGAGGCGTTGAGGCATGGAGGCGCGAAATGCAGGGCTAAGGTTAGTATTGATTATATTGAGGCTGAGAAGCTTGAGCAGAATCCTGATTGTATCGGTGTCCTGAAGGGTTATGATGGGGTTTTTGTGCCTTATGGGTTTGGTCCGAGGGGGACTGAGGGGAAGATTTTGGCTATCAAGTATGCCAGGGAGAATGATGTTCCGTTTCTAGGCATTTGTTATGGTCTTCAGTTGGCTGTGATCGAGTTTTCGAGGGATGTTTGCGGGTTGAAGGGTGCTAACAGTACGGAGATTGACCCTGGTTCGCCTTATCCTGTTATTGATTTGATGCCTGAGCAGCGTGGTATAGAAATCAAGGGGGCCACGATGCGGTTGGGTGCTCACAAAGTGGTGGTTGAGCAGGGAACAATTGGGCATCGGCTCTATGGATGTGATGAAATTTATGAGCGGCATCGTCACAGGTTTGAGGTCAACCTTGATTTTGGGGATGTTCTTAGGAAGAATGGGTTGGTGTTTTCGGCGAAGAGTTCGGACGGGCGGAGGATGGAGATGCTTGAGTTGCCTGACCGGTTTTTCTTCTTTGCTTCCCAGTTTCACGGAGAGTTTAAGAGCCGTCCCGGGAGACCAGACCCCGAGTATTATGGTTTCATTAAGGCGTGTTTGGACAAGAAGGCTGGGAAGGAGAAGCCAGAGTTCAGTTAAGCGAAGGTTTTGTAGCTCTCACGGGTTTGAGGACAGTTTTTTGTGTTCTTGCCTCATGCATCTGTTCATGACGACTTCTAGTCCTGCTGCTCTAGCTGTTGCGGCTGCTTTTTCGTTGATTATTCCGAGTTGCATCCAGATGACGTAAGGTTTGTCGTTCTTTTCTTTGAGTTTGATCGCTTGTTCAACGATGACTGGTACGTCTTCTGATGGCCTGAAGATGTCTACGATTTCGATTGTTTTCTGGATTTGGGGCGGGATGTCGAGGAGAGTTTTGTAGCTTTTTTCGCCGAGGACTTCTTTGGTTGTTGGGTTGATGGGGATTATTTTGTATCCTTGGGTTTGCAGGTACGTGGCTACACTGTGGCTGTCTTTTGATGGATCGCGTGATAGTCCGATGATTCCGACGGTCTTATATTTTGTAAGGATTTCCTCTATTCGGTTTTTGCTCATGCTTTTTTTCGCTTCCAGGTGGGTTGTGATGTTGAGGGTTACTTATTGTGGTTTGAACACTTAGTTTTTCTGTCTGCTAGGCGGCGGGAGGCTTCATGTCATAGTGGAAAGTCTGTTGAACGAGGTTGTTAATTGCTGTTTTTCTGCATTCAGCAGCCTCCCCATCCCCCCATATGAAGTGAACGCGGGCTTGGTGAAGGAACTGCGTGGAGAGTGGCATGGAGGTTCTTGGGTGGCTGGTTGTGAAGAGCGAGGTTGGGATAAGTTATTTATGTGGTTTCAGTACTATTCGCTTTTGGGGATAATCGGTTTGACTGAGGAGGAGTATCTGGAAGTCGGGAAGATCACACATTTCTTTTCAAAGATCTGCGTGGCTGTCGTTGAGTTGAAGAGGCCGTTGAAAGTTGGCGACACTATAGCGATCAAGGGACCGACGACCGATATTGAGCAGAAGGTCGATTCAATGCAGATTGAGCATGAGAGCGTTCAGGAAGCGAAAGCTGGCCAGAGCATAGGCATGAAAGTCACCGACCGTGTGAGGGAAACGGACATCGTGTACAAGAAACTTTGAGCTTGTTCCTCTTTTTTGCATTTACCGCCTAGACGTACCAATCGGGCTGATGTTGAATCGCCGCATCGAACGAGAATTTGGTTTTTTGAGAATTCTGTAGGCCAGGCGTGGCGGCAATGACTTTATCTAGAAAGGTGTTATTGTCTGCAGACAGGAGCTGTTTGATTTGGAGGATGTTGTCGGGGTCTTAAGAGGAGTGAAAGGAAGGACGGTCGATACCGTTTATGATTTGTTTTTCACCGACAAGCGGATCATTGCCGCCTTATTGATCCATCCTTCGGACTTCAACGACATTTACGGAAAGATTGATTTGACGACCCTCGTGTTTGGTAACTTTCCCAAGCAAAGGGCTGCCAAGATGCGCTCTCTCAATTTGATTGAGTCGAGGAGGGCGGCCTTCGCTAACAAGTCAGTCGACGAAATCTTGACTCTGCACAGGTCAAACTTTGGAATAGATTATGAAAACACCCTGTACGTCACAGTAAGAAAAGGGTTCTTGACGAAATCTTTGGAGTTCGGTGTGAAAAACCCGCCGCGAAAGAAAGTGAACTTCTCACTGGAAGAAGGCCAAATTGCTGAAGCCGAGGAACTAGTGAAAAAAGTCCTTCCTGGAAAGGTGAATTGAACTGCCAGCTCAACAGATCATGATCGAAGTTGAAGGTGTCGTGAGGGCCTATGAATGATTCTTTTTTCAATAACCATTTTGCCAATTGACAGAAGCTTGATTAGGGGAGCAATGGGTTGAAATGGTGTTCTGAAGCGTCCACAAGGAGATTTGACATAGTTAGCCTATGAACCTAAGAATGTAATCGTTCACGGTCTGCAGAAAAGATTCCTCCAACTCTATACCGTATTGTTCTGCTAGGACGAAGACTATGTACAAAAGGTCCGAAAGTTCGGTGGCAAGCATTTCCTTCGTCTTAAGCTTCTCAGCAGGTTTGAATCCTTCCAAACCCTTGACCACTGATGCAACCTCTCCGGCTTCCTCCAAAAGGTCTGTTACCATCACAAAAGGCGTCCAAGCCTTGCCACGTTCTGGATCGAGCTTGTCATTGATTTTCCTGAAGTTTTTCCAGCACAGATGCTGCGCGTCGCGAAGAGTGACTGACGTTGATTTTCACCTTCACCGATCTATTGGCAGTAGAGCTAATTACGATTTTTGATTCTGCGTATGAGGCTGTGAAGAGAATCTGCGACTATATGGCGAAAATCAACTGAATTAGGCGGAAACTTGCGGAATTGTCTCGCAAGCACGAAGAGTGGCGAAGTCTCCTGCAAAATCCCTCTTTCTTACGCATAACCATTGGCTGGGGGGCGAGCGCGCGCTAGTCAGTAATGCGTCGTTGACGATCGCGCTAGTATGCAGGCGGATTCATTTATTCAAAATTCTGCGTAGCGGAACGCCATTGCATGCAAAACAGAACACCATGAAAAGAGGCGCCCGTTAGATCTTGTGTATTTCATAATCCGTATTGCCGACACCGTAATCTGATGCATAATCGATGTACCTCATGTTTGCCTTCTTTTCTCTGAGTTCAGGCTCCACTTTCTGCAACAGGTCTAAGCCAAAACAATCCAAACTCACAGGGTCAGCTCCGGCAATCATTACTCCCAGGTCAGCTGGGCATCCTCCGTGCCTACACTCTTGGGCTTTGATCATGGTTTGTACTGCATCTACGATGAACAGATTCGTAGGAACCGCGACATTCACCTCTGCAATGCCTTTCTGGATATTCTTCAGTTTCGTGTGCATCAAAACTCTGTCTAATCTACTCAAATAGCCAAATTGGTTCTTCAATGCACCGCTCAAACCGCACGAGTTATGAACTTTCAGAACAGGAACAGAGATGACAAAATCGCACGACAGAGGAATCGCTGACACTCTGATGCTGTAACCTCTCTTGCCTTTCACACGTTTCATTCGTGCCGAATACAAATTCACCAAGCCAACGTTGTGATTCCTGCAGATCTCTCTCAACGGCGTATTCTGCAAGATTTTGTCTGACCTTCCTGCATCCACCGCAGGTCCATCACCCACAACTATCTCGTGACTCGAAAGCTTGTTCAAGAGAGCATCGAGCACTTCTGGATGTGTAGTCGTGGGGTAAGGTTCAGACGACACTATGTTGGGCTTAATGAAAATTCTTTTTGCAGTCTCCAACTGCTCCTTGAATATCTCCAATATCTTGACAACGAAATCACGGCGGTTGCATGTTTCACAATAGTAGACCAAACTCATGAATCTCATCATTCAGATTTCACTAGGCATTTTGTCAAAGAAGAACCTTCTCATTTACGAGCGCGCGCTCTTTTCGATACGGGCATATTTGGATCCAAATATTCATGGCACATGGAAAGCTAGGAGGGGTAAGTTCCTCGTCCCACCAGTTGAGACTTTTGTGTACGCCGCTACGGAATTATCTCGCATCCGTTGAACCTGACGTATTCAAAGTCTCTCAACCTAATTCTTCCGCTTCTCATCAACTCGTCTATTCTCGGCATTTGACCAGAAACGGCGTCAACAAGATTTCTCACTGTGTCACAGACTTGGTCGTACGCTTCTGCACTCCAACGTTTCATTACGTTTGCATAAAGGCATCGGCCCCCGCAAAATTTGAGCTCTCCGCAGTTAGTACATGGTACATTAACAAACTCTTTTGCGAGTTTCAAAGGGTTCGCGGTTCTGACGTGTCCCAGGTAGTGACTCTTCATTCCCCACATTGTTGGGCACGGAATTATCTGACCGTCAGTCTGTATTGCGTAATTTATCCATCCGCCACCGCACCGCAGGAGCGTTTCTTTCTCGCCTGAAAGAAGAGATTCGACGATACCAAGAAAAGGATAAAGCCGGAGTACAACTCCGTCGCTTTCCATTTTGTCAACCCAGAACTCTGCAAGCTTCCGCACTCCGATGTTGTAGTCCTCTGTGCTCCATTTCTCGAATCCGCGTCTGGCATAGTCTGTTTTCCAGAACCCGGCGTTGAGTTGCCAGTGAACCGAAGAGAATGCGAACTCGTCGTTTTCGAGGAGCCACTTGACCTGCTCGTATATGTCCGTGTTTTCCATAACCGTCATTCGGGCGATGAGTTCTCCTCGGAAACCGTTTCCTGTTATTAGTTTCAGGTTCTGAATGACTTTACGGAATGTTCCAGGTCCCCTGTAATAATCTGTAAGCGCTTCGTTGCCGTCGATGGAAACGAGGATGGTGTGAAAACGATTTACGTAGCCTGCTTCCAGGCGGTCTAGGAGGAGACCGTTGGTTTGAATCATGAAGAATTGAGGCTTCGTCTTGTCCATGATTTGTTTGATTTCATCGGGGCAAAGGAGAGGTTCGCCGCCGTAGAAGGTCAAGACGCAGTAAGGATCTTGTTTGCAGAGTTTGTCTAGTTGGTCTGCAGTGTAATTGAGTTTTCTTGGCAAGTCATAATCTACGTCGAGGTCTCCTGAATCCTCGTCCACGTCTTCCAAAGCTTCACCGTAACAGTATTTGCACTCTGAGTTGCACGACGTGGTGAGTATTACGTGAAAGAACATTGTTTTCCGTCTAAGTTGAAGAAATCTTCCTCTTAAGCATATTTATCCTTCGTTCTTTTCGCCTTTTCCAAGTAGTCTCTCAGTTCCCTGTCTTTGATCTTCTTTTCCGGCAAAGTCTCAGGTGCGTACATTAGCGGCAGAACGGCGACAAATAAGAAGAAACTGGCAAGTGAAAAGGCAGTCACAGGCTCGATATTTTCCGCAAATGGTTGGACGGCAACGGCCATGAACCCAGCGAGAAGATACGGTAGCCCTCCGATCACGTAGTATTTTTCTTTCTGAGCTGTTTCAGCAAGGTCTCCCCATATCGTCATAAAGAAGACTGAGGCAAACAGCCCCCATGCAATTCCATCGCAGAGCGTGTACACGTACCAAGAGGCTTGAGCTCCCGAGAAAAGGCTCAAGATCGCGTATTCTATACCCAGGATGATGAATCCTGTTATAACGATGCGTTTCCTTCCGACGAGATCACTTAGAACTCCCCCGATCACCGCTGAGACTCCCGATATTGCGAATTCGATTGAACCTGCCATCACCTGGAAGTCTTTCAACACATTGCCTAAAATCGGATACTCAGAGAAGTTCACCAAGGAAAACATGATCCATGGAATGAGATAAAACATCAGATCTCTTCTATGCAGTATAGTGCTGTAGGAAGTTTTTTTCGCTTCAAGATTCTGTTTTCCTCTCAACCTTGACAACCCGAAAAAGAGGGCACCCCCCGATGCTCTCCAGATAGCCAAAATCGAAAGAGCCCAAAAAACGTCGATCGAATACGCGAAAGCCAACATCAACACGCCGAATCCTACCGGCAGCCATATCAAACCACCATAAGTGCCTCGATTCTCCACTGCGGTCGCATCTGCAAAATATGCCAGCGAAGAAGGAAGACCCATTCCTATTGAAATCCCTAAAAGAAGCGAAAGAAACGCGTTCGTGCCGATCTGATTGCTCTGGAAAGTCATTAACGATGCGGTTGTCAAAACTCCGAACATCATCCACAACAGCAGGCGGTTCTCTCTCTGACGAGTAAGGAAGATTGCTCCAATGAAAGCTGACAAAGCGATTCCTGCGTAGTACAATCCGTCGAGTATCAATGTTTCGAAGGTCGGAAGTTGAAGTTTGTCGACCGAGTCGGTCAGTGCAATGCTTGTGATGGCAAACCATATCATGCTATTGACTACCAGAATCACTGCTGGAGCAAGCTGTTTCAGCGGAATACGCGCTTCTAGGATTTTCTTGGGCGACATTCCGTGCTGTGACCTCTCAAACAGGAATCATGTGTTTACCCATAAATCATTTGTTAAGCTCGCAACTGTATTGTTGTTCAACAACAAACCTTAAGTATTGCTGTAGTACACGTATACTCTTGTGAGGGATTGAGATGACGAAGGCAAAGAAACGGAACGTCCCAGTTAGGGTCTTTCCAATTTGAGTTCTAAAGATCTTCTAGCATAGACTGCGCAACACTCGTAAGCAGTGCTTTCGATTTTCTGTTTCGAAGCTTCCGTGCTAGGAGTATAGCCCTATCACGAAGCTTCTCCATTTTCTTTTTCAGCGCAATCACGGGCTCCATGTCGAGGACAAGGTCCGCGAGTTGATTGATTTCCTTTGAAGTTATCTTTCCCTTTTTTATAATCCTAATGATCTTTCTCTTCATTTCTGCGTCTTCGAGTGCAAACATCAGAGGGACCGGTAGCGTCTCGCTTTTTACTCGGCGATTCAGTTCTTCGGGTTCAAAGATGTCAACAAACTCTTCGCGTAACGTCGCAAGAAACCCTATGATCCTTCCGTAATCCTTCAGAGTCGCGGTCTCTTTTTCTTGTCCTCTGGCCATCAGTGATGCTATGTGCATGTCGGCCTCTATGCTCGCCGCTTTCATTTCCAGAACCCTCAAGTATTCGCTTGGGAGCACGTCGAGCCGTCGTCTCATTTCCAGTTCTTGAGCGTGTGCATTTCCGACCTCGAATAACCGTTCTTTCACGGTTGCGAAGACTTCCTTTTCCCTGTCACCAGCATATTCTGATGCGGAGGTGCCGAGCAAGGTCAAACCTTTCGTGAGGAATGCATCTCCCAGAAGTATGGAGATGTCTTGACCGAATTTACCGAAGACTGTAACGTGATCGTGCTTTCTCTTTGAATTATCGATTATGTCGTCGTGTACGTCGAACGCCGCGGCAATCATCGCCATGGCCGCTTGAGGTTTTACGAGGTTCTCAAGGTTCCCTCCCGCGGCTTCGAAAGCTACTGAGAAGAACCCTGGGTGCGTGAAATCGTTCCAGTATGAGAAGTAGTGTTCTAGGGCTTCTCGCAATTCTTTGTGCCTGATTTCTTCTGATAAAAAAGTTGATCTAACGTATTCTTGGCATTCTTTGCTGCGTCGTTGAAAATCTTTGACCAAGATCTGCGATTTTATTTCGAGTTCTCTTGATTTCATAGAGCAATTGTTGTCTGCAGGTGCTATTTAAGAATGAGAATACCGTCTATTCGATGTCCTTCGAGCCAAGCTGCTGTCTCAGAATCCCCTCATAGGATTCCAGGTAGTGTCTGCCTTTCTGCGTAATCATGTACACCTTCCTCTTTCTGCCTCCCTTTAACTGCTTTTCACTCGTCAGATAACTCTCTCTTTCCAGATTGTTGAGCAACGGGTATAGAGCTCCGTGTCGAAGTTTGACGTCGAACTTTGTCTCCGCATACTTTTTTATCATGTACCCCCACATCGGCCGCATCCGGACTAGTCGTAGAACCTGGACATCGAGGAGGTTCTTGGTGATGCGTTGTACAAGTCCTTCCTTGTATGGGTCCGACAAATTTTCCACGTTCTGATTGTGTTTCTTTTTGTACTGGTTCATGTTTGGCTTATTAGACTTACGTCTAAATCATGATGTCTGCATATGCTCGTGTATGCTTTTTTATGCCTGGTGTAAGCATGAACATTTATATCTTTGTTTAGCGTATATAGAGACTCAAGATATGTCTCACAAGAGACACATCGTATCGGCGTTCAACAGCCAAACTGTTGAACAAAGATACAACAAAAAGAAAAGGTGCCGAAAAATGAACAACACAAGAGAAGTCCAAACTAAACTCATGAAAGGCCTTCTAGACCTCATAGTACTGCAATTCCTCAACGGACAGCCAATGCACGGATACCAGATAATAACGAAGATACGCAAAACCTTCGGAGTATACTTTGGACCCAGCACGATCTACCCGCTGCTTGGAACATTGGAAAAGAAAGGATACGTGAAAAGCGACTGGGAGATGTCAACAGAACGACCGAGAAAAGTGTACAAACTGACAAACGAGGGACATAACCTGCTGAATTTCACAGAAGACTCGCTGACGTTCATATGCAGAAGAATCGGGACAACAGGCGTTTTCAAAGGCAACGGGACGGAAGAAGGTTTCACGCACACCGCTCTGCGCCCAATGCTGAGGAAGATGGAAGCACCGCGCGCGATGATCTAGACACTTTTCTTCCCACATCTTTTGTTGAACGTTCCGAGAAGGCCTGAACAAGTGAAATGTGCCGATCCAGTCAGAGGCCCTCTTTTTGTTTGATTTCCTGAATGACTTCCATGCTAGGTCTCGACCAGGTCATTCGAGCAAGCTGCCGGTTTAGCAGAATTTTCTTCGTTAAGAGTCAGTGATTTGCGTTCTAGTTTAATGGTTTTTTTTCGCGGATGACATCGTACCCCCCTCCCCCCCTAGGTTTTTTCGTACACAGTATTGTGTTGGGGTCTTTGGTTGTGCCTTCATCTGGTTCTTGGGAAGGCTTTTTGCGTTCTTGTATGTTGATATTTTTCGGATTTGTCCCGATGTAGTTCAAGATGTTGAGAGCTTGAGAGGGTTTCTGTGGGTGAGCAAGCAAGAAAGGGATGCAAAAGTTCAAAGCTACTCTCAAATCAAAGAACAGGAAAGAAAATTACTCTTGACCAATTAGGAAGACGCTTGCGCGCTGGTTGTCGTCTTTCTGCCGTATCGATAGACCTGTCTGGAACAAGCCATTTGCGTTTTCATGCGTGGACTGTTTGTCGCTTCAGGTAGGCGACGGTGAACATTCTGCCGTCTGGCAAGCTAATGTCTTGGACGGTGACTAGTTCCCATCCTTCATTGCCCATGGCGTTGAGGTCCTTTTGAACGTCCTCTATGATTGGCTTTCTGTCGACTTGGAAATGATCTGAATGGATCTGCGTCTTTATCGGAACGACCTTGTATTCCCACTTAATCAATTCAAACACTACCTTGGACACAGACAATATTGAGACTAGTAAGTAAAGCATTTGCTCGCAAGACGACCCGATATGCCATCACTGCTACCGACTAGCGTTCCACATGTGATTTGCCGCTCTGCTTGTCTTTCGAAAAAAGCCGTATGCCATGATGGAGTTTTTAGATAAGCTCGGTGCTCTGTTTGTAGACAAGTACCCATGCAAACCCAAATGGGCGAAAAACCCATAGCTCTTTTTTCTTATTTTATGGTGGAGGACCCCATATGATTGAACCCAAACTGCCACCGGTCGCGCCGACCGAAATGCTGGGCTTTCTACCGGTCCCAGTCGTCTGATCTAACCTTGATTTCATGGGCCTTAGTGTGACAGTTTGGGCATAGAAGCTGCATTGACCGTATTTGATTACTTTTCCCAGTGTGGTGAACGATGGGTTTGACTCTCATAGATGCGAAGCTCTTTCTGCATCTGGCGCAATTGCCTTTCTGTCTTAATAACAAGAGTTCTCGTGAGGTCTTGGGTACTGGTTTTCTCCAACTCTGTTATCGTCAAAAATCGATACCGCTGGACATCCTCATGTTGAATGTGAGGTCTGGCATAGACATGTTTTCGCAGCGCGAGCGTCAAGATGGCTTGACTAGAACAGTGGCCCTTAGTTCCGCATACTTCCTTTCAATATCCTGCTTGAACTCTGCGATCTCCGACGCGAGTTTCGTCTTTGTTTCTGCGTCGAGACTCGACTTCATTATTCCCTTATCAACCTTTTCAATATCATGCAAAGTGTTGTGCTTCATTTCTTCAGTCTTCTTGAGAGTCTCCACCTTCTTTTTCTCAAGGTCTGCCAATCGACTTCTGACATCGACTTCTCTCTTGTGAAATTCTTCTCGTGCCTTTGTAAGTTTCTTCTCAAGCTCGAAGATCTCACTCACTTCCAATCATCCTCCAGAATACTTCTGGGTCGTCGTCGAATAAGCTTTTCTTTGGGTCTGCCTTAAGCATGGTATATCTTGTGCTCAAATAAGCGTGCGGTAGTCATCTTTCTGAGAACTCTTACACCAAGGAAGCGCGCGCGCTGAGGAGGCAAGAGTAAGGAAGACAAAATCGTTTCGCTTCATGCGCGGGCTTATCGCCAAGTCTATATACTTTGAGGCAGTGTATGAGATTTGAAATTGGATCTAGGAGTTGTCTAGATGTTGTTGATAAACCTCATTTGTGTGGTCTTGGTGGTCGTGGGTACTATTCTGTTTTTGTATGGTGCAAACGTTTACGACGCTGTTTTCGGATGGGCGGGGATTGGGTTGTTCATTGCCGGTTTGGTGATATCCTTCGCGTTTAATCTATCGATCTATCTGGAAAAAAAGAAAACTGGCACTTGAAGAAAGAAACGAAAGGATGATGGCAAGAGAAGACTACTCATATCCCCTAGGACGCGCGATGCACGCAAATGCTATTTTAGAAAGAGAATAGTATATCACAGTGCGGAGAGGTGGCGACATTAATGCAGTCTCGAACCGCAAGGGGTGACTGGGAAAAATGACTGACCCAATGAACCGTGTCGTAGAGGATGTCGAGCGTGAATTGTTACAGATCGAGAATCGCATCGAGTCACTGAACAAAGAAAGCGCAAGTGGTTCAATACAAATTATTGAAGAGGAGGTTACCAAGAAATTGGAAGTCATTGGTTCAAGAATTCTCAAGTTGGAGTCGCAACGACCTAGTCGCGAGAGCCTGAAAAATGAATACGGTCGGCACTACGAAGCTTACAAGACAATTATTGACGTTCACTTGTCTGATGTAGTCAAATCTGAGGAAGAGTTGGCCAGATGCTCAAACTACCTTCAGAAGCATCTAGAAAACCATAAACAAATCCAAGAATGCCTTCAAACCAACCAGATGAAACTTGAATACGCAGTATCTCTGCTGGAAAGTCATCCTGAGACTCTATTGGATGCAAAGCGCAGGTTGGATCAGCTCAATAATAGACTTACGGAAAAGATCTCTAATACGACTGAATTATCCAAGAGAATAACGAGGCTGAGCAATGATGCAAGCTCGTACAAAACCAAACTGCAAAGCTTGGTTGAAGAACCCAATAGATAGCGCGCGCTAGTTAGAGTAACGTTGGTTTTTTAGCTCTTTCTCCAGCTGATTCTTGATTCTCTTTAGGCATGGAGTCAACCTAACAGGATAATGCGAAGCGTTTTTCAGTTTCTTGTACTCGTTTGGGAGCATGGAAAGATTTTTCAGCGTGGCTTTTTTGATTTCGTCTAATGAGGGGATACCGTAGATTACTTGTCCTTTGTGCATTACGTTTACAAGGAGTCTTTCTCCTTTGACTTTTTCGTGTTCTAAGCCTATGATGTCCTTTCGATAATTCCCTTCCTCGTCGCATTGGCGGAATATCTGTTTCTTTCCGGGAAGCGTTATCTTTCCTTTACTCAGCTTCATAGCAGGCACGAACACTCCTCGCTCAACTTTCCCCGACAGCTTATATACGACGTCTATGTAGGGTCTGTCGACCGAAGCGCTCATCCTGGTCCCGACCCCGAAAGCGTCGATTTTTGCCCCTTTCCGCAGGAGCTGTTCAATGAGGTATTCATCTAGGTCTCCACTGGCGAAGATTTTGACGCATTGCAAGCCATTATCGTCAAGGATACGTCTCACTTTCTTGCTCAGCTCCAGAAGGTTGCCGCTGTCGAGTCGAACCGCGTTCAACCTCTGTCCTCGTTTCTGCATTTCCTTCGCGATTATGACGGCGTTTTCTGCGCCCTTCAAATCATCATACGTATCAATGAGAAGCGTCGAGTTTTCTGGAAAGGTTTTCGCGAAGTTTCTGAACGCGTCCACTTCATGATCGAAGGCCATCACGTAGCTGTGCGCCATTGTTCCGAAGACGGGTATGCCGTGTTTCATGCCTGCCAGAACGTTTGAGGTTCCATTGGCTCCTGCAATGTAGCTGCATCTTGCGGCTTTCATTCCTGCGTCGGTTCCCTGCGTTCTCCTCAGGCCGAACTCTATGACGGATCTTCCTTGAGCCGCGCAGACGACTCTTGAAGCTTTGGTGGCTAACATTGTCTGGAGGTTGACCGTGTTGAGAATGAACGTCTCAACGAGTTGAGCTTCGATTATCGGCGCGGTTATCCTGATCAAAGGCTCGTGGGGAAAGACTATGGTTCCTTCGGGGATTGCCCAGACTTCTCCGCTGAACTTGAAGTTGCGTAGATATTTTAGAAATTTTGGACTGAATTTTTGTTTTTTCAGGTATTTGATTTGGTCTTCGTGAAATTTAATGTTTTCAAGGAAGAAGAGAACTTGTTCTAGCCCGGCGAAGACGAAGTATGACCTGTTGGGCGGTAGTCTCCTTATGAACAAGTCGAACGTTGCGGCTTCGTTCCTGCTGTTTTCGAAGTAGCTGGCGCACATTGTTAATTCGTAGAAGTCGGTTAGTAGGCCCATGTTTGATTCGTTGACAAAATCCAGCGCGAGTTTCTTCATTCTTGCCCACAGCTTATTATTTCCTTGATGGTTTTAAGAAAGTTTACGTTCAAAAACCTTGGAGACACGGGGTTTTCACTTTAACTTGTCTCTCCACGTTTCGTGAAGTGCGTTTCCAGTGAACGTTTATCTATGTTTTCCACGGGTTTCAGTTTTGAGTTGGGGGAGCTACGCATGTCTATTTTGTCATCAAGCAAGCTCGGACCCCTTTCCCTCGGTTTTCCCACGTTAGACGATGTTTTTCTAGGGTTTGAGCCTGGAGACTTTACCGTTTTGCAGGGCAACGTTGCTTCATCGATGATTTTTGCCTTGTCAGTTCGTGCTCAACTGCCGCGTGGAAATGGTGGTTTGGATTCTTCCACTGTTTTTGTTGATGGTGGAAACTCGTTCAGCCCGTACGAGGTTTCAGAGAGTGCTCGCGATTACGGTTTAGACTGTAAAGCAGCGTTGGAGAGAGTTTACGTTTCACGCGCTTTCACCGCGTATCAGCTTTCGTCCTTGATCTTGGAGAAGCTGCGTTCTGTTTTGAGGAAGACCAGGGCTAGGTTGTTGATTGTTTCGGATGTGGCTTCTCTTTTTTTGGATCGTGACATTCCTAAGACCGAGGGTAGGGAGCTTTTCATGAAGGTCTGCTCCAAACTGTCGGAGATAGCCTCGGAAAAACGGGTGATCGTTGTTGCCAGCTATTTTCCTGAGGGACAGTCTAGGCAGGGCATGTTTTTTGAAGCCGTCTTGTTTGGGAAAGCCGATGTTCTAGTAAGGCTGAGGAGGAAGGGGCAGGTTTTGACTGTTGATTTGGAAGATCACTCACGTATCCGACCGTTCAGCATGGATTTCACGGCTGATCAGCCTGTTACCCGCGTTTTTGGAGGTGTTTGCTTTGGGGAGGACCGTTCCGTCCTATAGGCAGGCTTTGGAAGAAGAGATTAGTCGTTGGGAAAACTTTCGGAAGGCTCTGCGGGACAGGGATGCGGAGGCTTTTGACCGAATGATGATTGCGTGCAGGGTTTACGCGTCAGCGGGGGGCATGGCGACGAGGCCTGTTTTGACTGAGGCGATGTTCATGTCCATTTTGCTGAGTCAGCGGAAGGAGCTTATGGAGATCAGAGAGAGCCTTGAGCGACTTGAAAAAAGGCTTCGTCAAACTTAACCCCGTGAGGGGATGGTTGTTTGACATTTATCCTTCGGGTCCGGACGAGGTTGCGGTTTGGGTTATCGCTGAGAATGGCGAACGTGTTCGGTTTGTTGACAAGTTTGTCTCTACAATTTACGTCTCGGGCAATTATTCTGCCCTCAACCGTTTAGCAGATAGGCTTGAGTGCAACAGTTCGGTTGCGGACTGGCGTTTTGTCGAGAAGAACGCGGATTTCATGGAATCGTTCAGACGAAAAGTGCTGGAGATAGGGTTGAAGGATAATGCTAAAACTGCAATTCTTGCTAGGGAACTGCTCAGGCTTGGGGGTTATCAACGGTTTCGGTTTTACAACGTTGACGTCGTGGTTGCGCAGGCGTACCTGTATGAAAAGGATGTTTTTCCGTTTGCACACGTGATGGTTGTTGATTCTGGGAAAAGGCTTAGCTATGACTTGCAGGATTCGGTTGAAAGCGTCGACTATCGTGTTCCGCCTTTGCGTTCACTGTGGCTCAAGATGAGTGCCAAAAAAGAGGGTGTTTCGAACAAGCAAACCGACAAGATAGACCGCATATCGCTAGAAAGCGATGGTAAAACCGTGGTTATTGACGGTGATAGTGAAGAGGAGAAGATTCTGAAGCTTGTCGAATCTGTCATGGAAATGGATCCTGACCTGATCTTTACCGAGGGCGGCGACTCGTTCTGGCTACCTTACTTGGCTTATCGAGCTTTCGTTAACGGTGTTCTGGACCGTTTTGTTTTAAGCAGAGAGGCTGTTCCGCTGAAGACTGGCACGGATAGTGGGACGACTTTCTTTTCGTACGGTCGGGTTTACCATAAGGCTGGGATGCGAAGGCTTTTCGGTCGAATCCACATCGACGTGGACAACACTTTCATCTACACTGCTTGCGGTTTGGACGGGCTTATCGAGGTTTCGCGCACGTGTCGTGTTCCTCTTCATCGCGCTGCTCGGGCATCGATCGGGACGATTATGTCTTCTTTGCAGCTTTACACTGGGTGGAAAGATGGCATTCTTGTGCCTTGGAAGAAGAATGAGCCGGAGTCTTTCAAGACGGCGTGGGAACTGCTTGTCGCAGATCGTGGCGGGTTTATTTTTGAGCCTAAGATCGGATTTCACACTGGCGTGTTTGAGGTTGATTTTACGTCGATGTTTCCGACGCTGATGTTGACGCGAAACATTTCTGCCGAGACCGTTCTCTGCAAGTGCTGCCCGACCTCTACTGTTCGTGTTCCAGAGCTGGATTACAATATTTGCGAGAAACGGAAAGGCATAGTGCCTAAAACGTTAGAGGTTCTGCTGAGAAAACGTTTGAAGTATAAGGATCTGAAAAGGGAAGTGGAGGATGAGAGCTTAAAGCATGTTTACAACATGCGGCAGGCGGCTCTCAAATGGATTCTTGTGACATGTTTTGGCTATTTGGGGTACAGGAACGCGCGGTTTGGGCGTGTTGACGCGCACATTGCTGTGTGTGCTTTTGCTCGTGATGTGTTGTTGAAGAGTGCCAGGATGGCTGAGGAGCATGGGTTTGAGGTTATTCATGGCATCGTGGATTCTTTGTGGCTGAAGAAGGCAAACGTTTCGCCTAGGGAGATCGTGGATTTCTGCCGTGAGGTTTCAGATGCTGTTAAAGTTACTTTGGGTGTCGAGGGCAAGTATCGCTGGATTGTTTTTTTGCCTTCGCGTGTGTTGGAGGGTGTTCCAGTTTTGAACAGGTATTATGGTGTGCTCGAAAACGGTGATGTAAAACTTCGGGGTATTGAGGCTAGACGCGGAGACACACCGGCTTTTATTGTTGAGGCTCAGATGGAGTTGATCCAAAAGCTTGCGGGAGCCACGAATTTAGAAGGTTTTAAGGAAAGAATTCCCGGCGCGCTTGGTGTTTTGCGAGATTATGTTGGCAGGTTGATTGATGGTGAAGTTGGTTCAGGGGAACTTTTGGTTGCCAAGAGGATTTCGAAGGAACCGTTGAATTATAGTCATGACGTTTTTCAAGCTATCGCTGCTAAGCAGCTGGAGAAGGCTGGTTTTGAAGTGCACGCGGGACAGACAGTTCAGTACTTGATCGTCAACGCTGAATCCAAATGGACTAATGAGAGGGTTGTTGTCTTTGAATTGTTGAAGCCTAACACTCGTTATGATGTCAGAGAATACGTTAGGATGCTGCTCTCTTCAGGGGAAACTTTGCTGGGCATGTTCGGATACAACAAGAACAAGATTGAGGACGAAGTGCTACAACGCGAACAACAAACGGTTCTTCAATGAACTCTCAAGTAGGCACATTTCATTAGCGCCCGCGTGACCGGTGGAATAGAATCAGTTGACAATTGAGAAAATCTAAGGCACGAAAAGTCAGTGCGTGCGCTTTTGTTTCCTTACGGCCTGACAAAGCTCTTGAATGGTCTTTTGAAAGATCTCCCTTTCCTTGGTGAGGATTTCGATGGAATCGTTAAGTCCCTGTCTTTGGATGCGAAGAGCGTTCGTCTCTTCCTGAAGTCGACGGGTCTTTATTTTGGAGGCTCTCATGTCCATTTTTAACTCTGCAACTTCTTTTCGAAGCGTTCCCATCTCGGCGGTCAGGACGTTCATGTACGCCTTTAACTCGTCATTCTGCTTCTCCAGTTCAACGTATTTGGACTTTCGAGTAAGACCGAAGACCACGGTGCTTTCCTCAAAGGTAGACGGGTAGGGTATGATATAAAAATACCGCGTCGGAAAAGCTATACCTGAATACGGCAAATCGCCTTGTAAAGGAACGGATTGATTCCAGTGCACGCGAATAGGAACCCAGCAGTATTCACGCTTGATTTCGGCGATGCTTTTGTATACCGTCAATTTCTGAACAAACTGACAGGGTCACTTCAAAACTGGATTGTTAAATAAAACGTTACCATTCTTATGAAAGCAATGCAAGTACCATCCGCCCCCTCGTCACTAACTGTTTTTTTCTCCTTCGATTGCAAATCGCTAGTCTTATCTAAGTGGTGTGTCATTGTATTTTTTTCTGACCTGGTGTAACATGTGGCACCGATAATTCGAATGCAAAACCTCACAAAAAAGTTCGGCAACACAGCCGCCGTTGATCATCTAGACTTGGATGTTGAAGAGGGCGAAATACTGGGCCTCCTCGGTCCCAACGGAGCGGGAAAAACCACAGTAATCCTTATGCTGGCAACAGTAATCAAACCTACGGAAGGCACCGCAACCGTCGGAAACTATGACATACGTAAGCAGCCAGACAAAGTACGCGGCCTCCTAGGCATAGGTTTTCAGGAACCAAAAATGCTGTGGGTCGCAACCCCTTGGGATGTGGTCAACTGGCACGCGAAAGTCTGCGGCCTATCAACTTCCGACAGAAAACAGAGAGTGAAGGACGTGCTCAACGCGGTGGAGATGTGGGATGCCAGGCACAAGGGCGTTCACAACCTGTCAGGCGGCATGCGCAAACGTGTTGAAATGGCAAAAGTTCTGATTCAAAGACCGAAAATCGCAATTGTCGACGAGCCAACTGCACAGATCGACATCGTCGGTAAACACAGGATCTGGAACATGCTCCTCGAATTGCGTGACGAGGGCTCGACGATTATTCTTGCAACAAACGAGCTTTATGAAGCCGACCAGCTCTCTGACCGCGTGGGCATTTTGCACAAAGGCAAGCTCCTGGTGTGTGACACACCAAAGAAGCTGAAGGACAGCATCGTCGGAGGGGACATAATGGACCTCCGACTCGAAAAAGACGCACCCCCAAAACTTGTAGAAGAACTTAAGGGCATGAAGGAAGTCGTCGACCTGATGCAGGTCAAACCAACGAGCATACGTCTATATCTGAACAAGGTAGAGGAAATCGTGCCGAAAATCATGACCCTGTTCTCTAGCAGAGAGGTGCCGATAACGTCCGTGCGCATGAGTGAACCAAGCCTCGACGATGTGTTCGCACATTATACGGGGTTGACGATCGAAGAGGCGCAGAAAGATAAGGAGTGACCACTGAACGAACAAGCTTTTTCTGGTGGTTGAAAGAGACGTCCGCCTCTTTTTCCAGTACAAGTTCCTCATCATAATGCGCGCCATATGGTTCGTCTCGCAAATCGCCTTCTTCGGCCTGATCGCAAGCCGCATGATAAACGTCACAGGCGTCGACTACTTCCGATATTACGTTGGCGGACTCTCAGTCATGACCCTGTACTCAGCAGCCATATTCATCGGCTTCGACATATATGAAGAAGCAGAGCACGGCGTCTTCGAATACCTCCTAAGCCTCCCTGTATCAAGACAACAACTGGTACTCGGAAGGTCAATTGGCGGAGGCATAAGATCCTTCATCTACGTCGGACCATTGATCGCCATATCCCTCTACGTCATGGGCGGCCTGAACCCGATCGCCTTCCTGATCTCATTGTTCGCGCTCTTCCTATTTTCCTTCGGCGTGTCCGGGATGAGCATCACGATAGCCGTTATGATAAAATCAAGCGACCGCTTTGACATATTCATGGGCGTCTTAGACGCGTTGATCGTGCGCTTAAGCACGGCAATGTACCCGCTGGCAATTGTGCAAGCGGCAAATCCCGCATACGGGGGAATAGCTGCTTTCAACCCGGTCAGCTTCGCTGCCGACCTATTCCGATGGGGAACAGGAATTCCCAATATAATTACGCTTGACAACCCGCTTTGGCCTTTGCTTGGAATCGTTGCCTTCTTCGGTTTCTTCACGCTCTTCGGCGTGGTCATCTACGGCAAGAGAATCGAGGGAGGCAGCTGGCAATGATGAGTGGCATACTACATATCGTGGAGCTCGACCTCAGAAATTTCTTCAGGTACAAATGGTGGCTCGTAGGTTTAATCAGCATGAACCTCGCCGACCTGTTCATAATGGCCGTAGTCTATAACTACATGTTGAGCTCTCAGGTTACCGATAAAATCAAGAGCTATTTCAACTTCTTTGCACCCGGACTCGCAGTAACAGGTCTCTTCGCGTCAGCCTTCATGATCGGGCGCGAAGTAAACATGGAACGCCGCCGAGAAATCCACCATTACATGCTCAGTATACCCATGAGCAGATACGAACTTGCTTTTGGCCGCGTGATCTCAGGCGGCATCAGAGGACTTGTGTACATGACACCGTTATTGCTGACCTGCTTCGTATTCGTGGGCTTCCCCACCGTGCCACAACTACTCTTGATCGTTTTCACGCTATTCATGCTTGCTATGGGCATCTCAGGGTTAAGCATTTCAATTGCCGTGTCCACCTCGAGCTTCGAAAAATTCGTTACCGCTAGAGGTCTCGTCTACTATACCTTCTTTTTCTGCAGCAGCGTCTTCTACCCACTCTTCCTTATTGAAGATCTCGGGCGATCCGGCCAGTTTCCATCGATACTCGTGACCTTCGCAGAGGTCAATCCTTTGAGCAACGCCTCGGACATGATCCGTTCTTTCCTGATGGGCACCCCTGCGTTTTCCCCATACTGGATAGTCTCCGTGGCGATATTCGCCATAATCTTCGCGTTGACAGCGGCGTTCGCCTACATAAAAATCCTGGCGAGATAGACCTTGAACTGACTGCCATCTGATGCGCTTATGGTTAAACTTATCAACATGAAAGACCTATGTTTCTTCCTTCCTCAATTTGCGATCTTGACCTGAAGGTATCGTTAATGGATGAAGTCAAGACCATCTTCGAGCCAAAATCCGTCGCCCTCATAGGATCCAGCAGAATCCGCGAAAAAGTCGGAATGGCTTCACCCCAACTTTTCGGAAACGTAACCTACAACATGAAACGATTCTACAAGAAAAAAGCTTACGTTGTAGACGTCGAGGGCTACGCGGGATACAAAAGCCTGAAAAGGCTTCCCGAAACTCCAGACCTGGCGGTTGTGATGCTTCCTCCAGATCAGTCTATCATTCAAGCCGAAAGATGCGCAGAAAAGGGCATAAAGACTCTCGTGATGATCACAGGCGGCTACAAAGACAACCAGCGCGCAAGCCTGTTAAGACTAAAAGAAACCTATGGCGTCAGATTTCTAGGACCCAACACCATTATGGGTGTCGTGAACACTGCAAACGGGCTGAACACAACCTTCGAGATAGACCTGATGCCTGAGAAAGGAAGCATCTCGGTGATATCGCAGAGCGGGGGAGTGGGCGCCTGCCTGCTCGACTGGGCCTGTTTCTATAACATCGGCATCAGCAAGTTCGCGTTTGTCGGAGACAAGATCGATATAAACGACGTCGACCTGCTAAGCTATTTCGGCAAGGACAGACAAACCAAAGTAATCTGCCTCTACATGGAAGGCGTCAAGAACGGCAGAAAATTCATTCAAGAAGCACGGAAGATCGTGAAAAAGAAACCCATACTAGTCTTGAAAGGCGGAGTCACACAAGAATCAGCACATAGGGCCAAGTCACACACCGCATCAATAGCCGGTTCAGACCAAGTCTTCAATGCAGCCTTCAAAAAAGCCGGCATAATCCGAGTCGAAAACGTTGAAGAACTCATGGACATGTCCATAGCCTTGTCCAAGCAGCCTCCTATGCTCGGCGACAACGTGGCTATCGTGAGCAATGTGGGTGGACCCGCCATACTCGCCGCCGACGCGGTGGAAAGATTCGGCCTGAAACTTGCAAACTTGTCGGAAAAGACAAAGAAGGAGATCGAGAGCCTTTACCCAGGCGTTGACGCGACGAACCCCATTGACATGATAGCCGACGCGAAGGCTGAAAGATACCGAAAAGTCCTTGACATGGTTCTCGCAGACAAAAACGTCGACGGTGTAATACTTATTAACATGCTCAAATCCACCTTTTTCGAGCCGAAAGACGCAAAGTCATTTCCAAAGATCGTTTCAAAATACCCGCGCAAACCAGTGGTAGATGTTCCAGCAGGCGGAGAAGACTTCGCCAAAGTCTACGAGGTCCTTGGACGGTCACGCATTCCTCTGTACAACCTTCCTGAAAAAGCAGCAAAAGCGTTGAAAGTCCTGAGAGCCTATGGAATGATTAAGCAGAAAATATAGCAGCGTCATCACGGCGCTTGCATGTGTTCATGAAGAAGACGTAGGCATCAGTTATATTTCCTAGACCAGCAAATCAGTATCTAAGACAGCTGTTTCCGTCCTCAGGTGAAAATTTGGCTCAGAATGTAAACGATGCTGATGCAAAGCTTACAAAAGAAGTTCTGAGCTTTTGCGCTCATGCCGTTCATCCGTGTGAGATAGTGGCGGCCTGCAGACGGAACGACTTCTCACCCATATTGCCTGCAACGAAAAGGATCCCTCAAGTCCTCATAATCGTCCGCAACTATCAACCTAAGCTGATAAACCTCGCAAAGGTTATCGACGGGGGCAACCTGTCAATTCTAGCGGTAGATACGTGGGTTTTCGAAAGAGACGTAGACAGAGGTTTTCTTGGCGAAGCCTTAGCCGGCGCCCTTGTCTTTCCATACGTCGCCTTGGAAAACGCACAGTACCTACACTCACAAGAAATCATTCTAAAGAAGCGATTGATCACCGAGCTCCTGCAGAGCCTTGTCCGAGACTTTCCCGAGCTATCGTATGAACTTCATATAAAGCCAGAATACTTCATGTACGAAGCCATGTTGATGAGGGGTCGACTATTCCCTCCGACGCTTTACGCTTTCGCCAATTTGACAAAAAACAATAATGGACAAAGAAAAACGGCTCAGGTTCTCGACGGGTTTGTGGAAGCTTTGAAACGTCTCGAAGAAGACGGCCTGCTTTATTACTCGAAAGGATACTGGAGAATTTCAAAAGAGTTTGCGGACAAGGCAAAAAGCTTGCGACTTCGGTTCATCGACCTCTTCAAGACCGGACAGAGAACCCTGTTCGCGGCTTCGCTTGGAATGTTCCCACAGATCCTAGAAGCCCTTTCACAGAACCGACAAGCGCTGCTCAACACCCAACTGTCAATTGACGACCTCATGATAAAGGAAATCCTCGAAGACCCAGAATGCTACGTGTACCTTCCAACAGCAACCGGACTTGTACCATTGGCAAACAGAATGGACATTAAAGCGTTCGCCCGAAAAGCACTGTCTGCGGACAAAGACGCACACGTCAAAATAGAAAAGGTCGGCGGCATCCTCAACGACGTATACCTCGTTGAAATCTCAACAAAAGGAAAACACACAAAAGCAATAATAAAACAGTTTCGAGACTGGTCCAACTTCAAATGGTTCCCCCTCACACTGTGGTCCGTCGGCACAAGAACGTTCGCGGTCGCGGGCAACTCGCGACTAGAACGAGAATGCGCAATGAACCATTTCTTAAACTCCAAAGGCTTCGCTGTTCCGAAATTGTTGAACGTAAGTTCCAACCAACGTCTCGCAGCAATGGAGTACGTGGAAGGAGAGGACCTTACAAAAATAGTGAAACGCTCCGTGACACAGAGCACTGCACAAGCTAGAGACGCTCTCAGCGTCATCGAAAAAGTCGGGCAGACGCTTGCACGAGTCCATTCTCTTGACGTCGCCCTCGGAGACACAAAGCCCGAGAATATTTTCGTCGGCAAGACAGGAGAAATTCACCTAATGGATTTTGAGCAGGCGAGCCGAAAAGGCGACGTCGTTTGGGACATCGCCGAATTCCTCTACTACGCGGGGCATGACATTTCGCCTTTCACGGACGTGAACAAGCTGAGAATTTTCGCTGAAACGTTCATTAGGGGCTATGTGGAAGCAGGTGGAAAAATTGCAGACGTGAAGAGCGCGGGAACAGCGAAGTACACAAAAGTCTTCAGCATCTTTACCTATCCCCACATAATGTACGCGCTCTCAAATGTGTGCCGCAAAGCAGACAAACTGAAGGTGTAAGAGTGGTCAAGCAAGGAGCAACGCTAACGTTCTACGGCGGAGTAAACGAGATCGGCGGAAACAAGATCCTGGTAAAGGACGGAGACACCAAAGTCTTCTTCGACTTTGGCATGTCTTTCGGGATGAAGAAACTCTTCTACTCCCCCCATTTCTTTCACCGAAGACAGGAAAAAGTCTGCAAGAATTCGGAATACTTCCACAGCTCGACGGCGTTTACAAATTCGACGAAAAACCTCCTGAAATCGACGCTGTATTCGTCTCACATGGACACCTAGACCATTCAGCTTATCTGTCATTCATCAAACGGGAAATCCCAGTGTACTGCGGTGAAACGACATGCACTATGTTAGGCGCACAGAGTGAGATGCGTCGTGCAGACTTGGAGTTCAACATAGAAGGACTAACCTTTAAAACCTTCAGGACCGGCAAGAAAATCCGTTTGGGCAACCTTGAAGTCGAACCCGTTCACGTTGACCACTCGATTCCAAGCGCCTACGGCTTCGTGATTCACACGTCGAAGGGTTCAATCGTATACACAGGAGACTTCAGACATCATGGCGCCAAACTTGAAATGACCGACGATTTCGTTGAGAAGGCTCGCGAAGCAGACCCCGTGGCGATCGTTACTGAGGCCACTAACATGACTGGTGCAACAGTTTCTTCGGAAGCAGAAGTGGAAGAGAAACTTGACAGTATTGTAAATCAGTCAGACGGAATCGTGCTTGCGGAATTTGCCCACGGAGATGTCGATCGCTTCAACAGCTTCTACCGCGTAGCCAAGAAAAACCATCGTTGCCTTGCGATATCACTGAAACAGGCATACTTGTTGAACGCCCTTCGTGGCGACAGAGGGCTAAACATCCCGAACCTGAACGACAAAGACATGTTGATATTTCGAAAATCGAAGTCCACACAGTACAAGTGGGAAGAACAACTCGAAAGCCAATGTCCAAATCAGGTCAAGAATGCCTTCGAACTTTCGAAGCAACAGTGCAAGGTCGTCCTCGCCATGTCATTTTATGATCTGGAGGAACTTGTTGAGCTTAAGCCGCAAGCAGGAAGCTGTTATGTCCTATCTGCCTCAGAACCTTTCAACGAGGAAATGGAGATCGATTATGGCAGGCTCATCAACTGGCTCCAACATTATGGTTTGGCTCAATATCATGTTCACGTTTCAGGCCACGTGATGCCCTTACAGCTGAAATCCATATTGAACGATATTAACCCAGCCAGAATATTTCCAGTCCATACTGAAAGCACAGAACTGTTCAGAAAGTTCATGAGAGACCTCAAAGGCAAAGTGGTTGGCACGGAGAAGGCCAAGGAATACAGAGTGTAAGAAAAGATCAAGAAAGACGTGCAGCAACCTTTGCGTGCTCCTTATGATTTACTGTAGGGCTTGAACTGCCAAGCTTCTTCATTGTCGTAAATATCCTTGAGAATCTCGGTTGCTCTCTGTTTTTCGACCGAGAGGAACAGTCTTGCCACGTGCTTGCAGAACTTTTTAGTTGAAGAGACTCTAGCCCAGTCTGCGCAGTCGTGTAAAACGCTTCTATTCTGAAGGTCAATGTCGATATGATACTCTCTTACTGTCGCCTGAACGAGCTCGTCGCTTTGTTTGACAATAGCCAGCTCTGTGTCTTGGATCTGTTCAGCCCTCTTCAGCCGTTCGGACGCGGTGAAGTAGTTTATTAGACTCTCAAAACCTAGTGTTTTTAGGGGCCGCAAACGTTTCAAGTGTGGAAAAAGACTGTTGGGTCGTACTCTTGCGATAGTTCTCTATCCTACTCTTGGCTTCCAACTGTTTTGAGTTAAGCGGTGCGAGCATTTCCATGACTTGCAAGCAGTTCTCAACGGCGTAGCCATGATAGTGGTTGTTGAAGAATCCGAACACTTTTTCTGTTTTAGAAGCGACTTCTTTGACTTTGGGTAACCATGGTTCGAGTTCTTCTCGATTATATTGGTAATTATACGATGGTCTCGTGCCTTTTCCGTGCCATCTGAAATATGCGGTGTCCGACGTTATATGCAATTCCGGCGGCAGCAACGGCTCATCAACGATCGTGTAGGCGACTTTGTACCTTTCAAGCAACTGCCATGTTTCAGGCCGCATCCAAGAAACATCTCTAAACTCAACGGCAAACCTCACGTGTGTTGGAAGTAGCTTGAAAAAATCCTCCAACTCTTTCACTTTGTAATTAAATCCAGGCGGAAGTTGGATTAGAATGACGCCCAATTTTCCGCTTGAAACGAGAGGTTCCATCAACTCAACAAACTTTTCGAGATCTCCTTCTACGCCCTGTGCAACCTGCAGCTTCTTGTCGTGAGTAATCAGTCCTGGCAGTTTTGCGGCGTACACGAAGCCTTCTGGCGAATACTTGGTCCAACCCATCACTGTGCCCTTTGAAGGATAACGATAGAATGTTGAGTCAATTTCCACAGAATTGAAAACCCTCGTGTAAGGCCTCAGCATGCTCTTGTCCATCTTTGTGTAGAAAGGTCCTATCCACTCTTTGTAACTCCAACCAGAGGTTCCCAGAAGAATGTTTCCAGATTTCGTTGCCAACTCTCAGTTCACCTCATTGCCGATACCAATCTATTTACAAGTTCGCTAATATTCTCGTACCTGTCCTCTGGCACTTTCTCCAAATAATCGCCCACGCGAGCTCGTTCAGTCTCGGTCCTGTCGAAGAGCTTCCAACCCTGTTTCATTATCAAATCCTCCTTCGTCGCTGGAAAAGCGGCTTCCTCGCTGAGAACCCCCTCAATTGAGGCTATTCCAGTCGACTGCGTGACCATCGGGAACTTCCCCGACTGCTTATACGCCTTCAGCCTTGCAGCATCTTTGTACATTTTAACGAAATGAAAGCTCATCGCAACTTTTTCCGATTTCGAACCTGTAACCTTTCTGTCGATTTCCATCAACTCAGGATCAGAAGGCTGGTAAACGTTATGATGGCCCATTCCAAAAAGCCTCGTGTACAAGATATCGGCGTCATAGCAAGGCATCTCTCCTTTCGACAAGTCTACACAGTGGATCAAATCATGGTCCTGCATCACCTTCGAAAATTTACGCGGAAGACCCTGACTCTGCATGCCTCTAACCTCAAGGGCAAGTCGTAGACCACCAAGATTCAATGTTGACAGAAGCTGCTTCAAGTTTTCTGCCTCAACCTCGTTAGGTTCAAAAGAAGTCGGCATTTGAAGGTGCAGGACTTCTGCACCCAGAATTTGACATATTCGTTTCATCAATTCGAAATTGTCAAAAACTTCATGGACCGCTCGCAGTTTATGGGTGTGTGTTATCGATCTGTGGGCCCTGACACTGAACTTGAAATCATTTGGCACGACGCGTCTCCATCTTTCGACCATTTTGGGGTCTGGTATCGAATAGAATGTGGAGTTTACTTCAACGAAGTTGAACATTCGAGAATAGGCAACAAGCGGATCGACCCCATGAATCTGAAAATATGCCCATCCGCCAGTTCCGATCAGATATTCTCTCAACGCACTTAGCCTCTGTTCCAAGGCTGATTTGCAGTCTTTTCGATCTGGCTAAAATGCTTCAAGAGGATAAAAAAGCATTGTTTGCCTGACTCGAAAAAAAGAGGGTAGAACCCTGCGAAAGCTAGTCGACATCCAAGTTTTTTAGATCGGGCCAGTTTGTCCGAAGTTCATGGCGAGCAATAGCATGTCAAAGATGTCAATTTTCCCGTCTAAATTCATGTCTGCCAGTGGGTTAAAATCTGGGTCGCCAGTGACCAATCCAAACGCCGCCGATGCCAATGTTGCGTCATAAATATTGACGATACCGTCTCCGTTGATGTCACCAGGCACAAGGGCTTTTGCGGGGCGTATTGGTCTAAGAGCCATGATTGTTGATGCTGCGCACAGGGCTACAAGAATCAATACTACGATCTTCTTCATTCTCCTTTCTCCTTTGGCTTTAACGTTCTGCATTTTCTTCAAATGCGTATCAAAGTGTTCTGGAACAATGTTCTGGCGTTGCTTACAGTCTTCCATTGACCCGATCTAAAATTGCATAAGATCAAACAAAACGAACAGCCGTAGATTCGAATGTGCTGGGTCATGTGATATGAGCGCATGTTTCTATAAGGTTGATCTAGAAACTGATGACGGTCGATTCATAATTTTCTGAAGTTTAATGGTAAACCTTTAATCTATCTGTATCTAATGCTAAATTAGAGGTGTGCCACGGAGACAATTCTTCCTCTCTTTCCTCAATCTCCTTTAATATACCGCGCACGCTATATGTACGTGCTGATTCTATGGGAGGAGTGGCACATCTTCCATCCCCAATAACAGATATTCACGAAATTCAGATTTTTATTGCGTTTTCTTCAACGAATACATTGATCATGTAGATGAACGACGACTATGCAAAGATCACACGTACCATTGGTATAGATTGATGATTCTGATTTAAGATATTGATTAAAGATTATTAGAATTAGTCCTGTTTAGTGATTCAGAACCTATTAATCAGCGATTCAACTCTTCCATTCTACGATAAGTGATGTTCACTGCTTCAAAGCAAGACCGTCGTGTAAGAACACTCTTCCATGTAGCAGGTCTTAGCTGCCTTGGTGGAGCCATCTTCCTCCAACTTCTAGTCTTTACGGACATTCTCACTAACGGCTACTTCATGGCAGTAGAGAAGAACCCTGCAATTCTTTCGTTTGAGATAATCTTGACGGCCTTTTCAGCAATGTATTTCGCCTATATTTATCAGCGGTTCATCCGTTCAATACCATAACCGGTCTATTCTGCGCAAGCTCACCTTCTTGATTAAACTTGAGACAGCCACTTCGAATTAGACAGCGACACCAGAACGCACAGCGGCATTGTCTTGGTGTCAGAACCAGTCTGGGAAGTACTGTACGGTGAAATCAGAATCATGTACTCAGCAGACGGGAGAGGTATACAGCTAGGTTTGCCAAGCCTCACGACCGGGTTCGCATTGACACAAGTGAAAAACACGTACCTTGAAAACCTCGAAAACTAAATGAGAAGTCTGAGTCAGAGCTATCATGACCTCGATCAACAGTTGAAGAATGCTACGAGTAATTCCGAGCAACTCAACGCAATGTACTATGAACTGCAGAGAAGCTACGCGTCTGCCTTGGGAAACACAGCTGACCTCGGCAATACCCGGCGATTGACAGTCGTGTTAGGCATCGCGGCTGCTTTCTTTGTTGTCACAACAGTCTATTTGGTAGTCCGTAAGCCAAAAGAAAATTGGTGGAAAAGAATTGCGTTCTCAATTCCACTCGGGTTGACGAGTTAAGGCCTCTAAGGAAACAGTGGCTATTTCTCATGAAGATTCTGAGCCACAACGAAACTCAACCCATGCCTCGTAAGCTCCTTGGCGGTCCTGTTTACAGCGTCATGCTTGTCCAGATAATTTAGTAAAAGCTTGGGCATCAACCCTTTATCTTCTATGTCCTTTTTTGGCATGAAGTACTCCAAAATATCAGAAGGATGATCTCTTTTAACTTCTATCTCAGGAATTCCACCCTCGTGCTTAGCACTGATATTCTTAACGTGATCGGCCAGCTTAACCAGTTCATCTGTCCTGTCATACGGTTGTCTCACGATGTTCTTGCAAGTCTCAGTGATATGATGCTCGATCCGAACAACGTCGTCGAAACCAAAGGCGTGCCGCGCGTATGCCGCAAGCTCGATCGTTTCATTATTCACGGAGTTCGAAAGGTTAAACCCGATCAACGGTGTCGAACCATCTTGCCGACTGAACAGCTTCGCTGTCATCAAAATCCAGAATATCGAGTACGGGTTGTCGTTTCCCAGATAAACAGAGATCTTGAACTCGATGTCAATCCCCAGCTTCCGAAGCCAATAACCGAGGAGCACCGTGCCAGAGTTCGTGTTCAAAACTTGAGGAAGACCATACTCAGTGTAGTAATGCAGAAACTCGTCAACCCACTTCAACGCGTACTCGTTAGGAGCGCCGACTCCTCCAAAGTAACCTGTTATCGTATCTGGTCCACCCAAATGAACGTTAATTGGTTTACCATCTGGTCCAGGCAATGTGCCTTTCGTGTCCAGAGTCTGAACGTACGAAGCACCAATAATGGGCATCGCAGCTGCAAAAGCAAGCACGTCGTCATCCTCAACCTGTTCTTTCATTGATCGAACGCGAATATACCGAGCAGGCATCAGACTCCGCTCGTGAATCGCCTTCTTTGCTTCCGCGATAAGCCATGGGAAAAAGTTGAAACCGCTGATCTCCAACGTTACAGCAAAAATCTGATCAAATTTCATCGAATCAGCTTTCTTTCCTAGAATTTTCCTCCTATACTCAGGAATGTTGATAAATGCTTTCTTGTCTCTCTGTTTGACAAGCCATTCAAGGTCCTTCACGAAAGGAGACCTTTTCTTCTCAAGCTTGCCAATGAGCACTTCGGGCTTGCGGTTCTCTCTGGCTTTGCGGTTGATCTCGCTCACACCGCCGTACTTTTCAACAATCTCAAGCAAACCGTCAACAAGCAGGTTATCCTTCCCAAGTAGGAATTCGTTGATTTGTATAAGATTCTCCTCATGAATTCTCAACTTTTCCCTCAAATCAGCCAAAACAATTTCCTCCGAACAGTGGATAATGTGTTCATCACCAATCGATTTAAGCATTTTCAAGGCTTAAACGATATATAACTGAGAACCCCCAAAAAGACATGGAGATCAAGATGTTCAAACCTGAAGGAATTAACCCCGCATTAGTAACACCTTTCACCGATGACGGGAAATCCGTCGACGAAACGAGACTACGCGCCCTAGTTAACCATTGTCTGGAGTCTGGTGTTCACGGTGTTGTCCCCTGCGGAACGACCGGGGAATTCACAAACCTGACAATTGAAGAAAAGAAAAAGGTAATCAAAATCGTGATCGACGAAGTGAACGGTCGCGTTCCAGTAATCGCAGGAACAGGAGCGGGCGGAACCGATCAGGCCCTAGAGATGACGAAGTACGCGAAAGACGCGGGCGCCACGGCGGCATTGATTGTCACGCCTTATTACATGAAGCCCGCGGACCGAGGAATCTACGAACACTTCTATACCATAGCCAACGAAGTTGACATACCAATAATCTTGTACAATATCCCACAGTGCACTGGGCTGGAACTGCCTTGGCAAATAGTTGAGGATTTGGCTCAAATACCAAACATCGTTGGCGTCAAAGACAGCAGCGGACAATTGAAATTCATATTGGCAGTGCTTGAAAAAGTCAGGGACAAAATCAACGTTCTCTGTGGTCACGATGAAGTCGTAGTAGCAGGTTTAGCCGCTGGCTGTTCAGGCGCCATACTTGCTAGCGCAAACATAATCCCCGATATCTGGGTTCAGATGTACAATCATGTCAAGAAGGGCGAGCTTCAACAGGCCCGCGACCTCCAGTACAAAATCCAGAAAATTGCCAGAATCATTGCCGGCAGCGGGGCAGTCGGCACGAAAGAAGGGCTGAACATGATGAAAATCAAAGTCGGCCCCGTCAGAAAACCTCTGAGTGTCGGAGGAGAACTCACCTATGAAGCAAGAGAAGAACTGCGCCTCGACTTAGAGAAGATTGGAAAGATCAAACCGAAAGAAATCACGTTTGAGATTACTGAGAAGCCGATTCATGAACGTTTTATGGCGATCGACATAACTCCTGAAACAATAAGGGGATTCAAACTGCGCGTTGGCGAAGGCCTAGCTGGACAAGGAGCAGAAGTGGCACACATCGATCTCCTGATGGGAACCAAAGACGGACCCGTTGCCCAAGCCTTTGCAAGAGCCAAAGCCGCCCCGACGCCAGGACACGAACCGCTGCTCGCCATACTCGAACCCAACCTGTCCGTAAAGCCCGACACCCTTATCGTGCCCACAGTGACGATAACCGGCATGAGACAGGCAAGCATGGTCTTCGGACCGGCACAAACCGCCGTTGCTAAAGCTGTAATAGACAGTGTTACAGACGGAACCATTCCCAAAGGGGCAGTCGATGAACTGGTGATGATCGCAAACGTCTTCGTGCATCCAACGGCTATCGACCGGCAAAGAGTGTACATAAACAATTACAAGGCTATGCGGCACGCCATCCGCAAAACAGTAGAGGGCAGACCGAACATCGATGAATTGATCGAGAACAAAGATCGCTCGAAACACCCTTTCAAATACACACCATAGTGAAAGAATTGGCAGACCAAACAATCACTGCAGACACTTACGTAATTCTTAGCCTTAGCCAGCGCAAAACATACTTGGTCAAGGTTGAACAGGGAAAGAGCTTCCACACGCATAAGGGTTACGTAAAATTCGACGACATAATCGGAAAAGAATACGGCACCACAATCAACAGCAGCCTAGGCTTCGAATTTGTGGCACTGAAACCGCAGCTACGCGATTACATAATGAAGTGTGCAAGACAGACCCAGATAATGTACCCGAAGGACATTTCTCTCATCGTGATGTTCAGCGGCATAGGTTCTGGAAGCCGTGTGGTTGAAGCCGGAACAGGAACGGGAGCAATGACCACAGCCTTAGCTCACTACGTCAAACCTGACGGCAAAATCTACAGCTACGAAATCAGAGAGGAATTCCAGAAAACAGCGGAGAAAAACCTTCGCAGAGCAGGCTTAACAGACTTTGTCGAACTGAAGAACGGAGATATCACCCTTGGAATACAGGAGAAAAATGTCGACTCGGTCATCCTAGATTTGGCCATTCCATGGCTAATCGTCCCCCATGCCTACACATCCTTGAAACCAAGCGGGACACTGGTTTCTTTCAGTCCCACAATAGACCAAGTTGTGAGGACTGTTGAAGCGCTAAAAGAGAATGGGTTCACAGACATCGAAACCATAGAGTGCCTGATGCGAGGAATGCAGATAGAACGCGGAAAGACCAGACCACAGACTCTCATGACAGCACATTCAGGCTACATCACAAATGCCCGAAAAGCTCTGAGGAAAGATACATTGATTATCCCTTCATAGGTCCTGCGATCGCAAACATCCGTTTGCCAACATCTTCCTTCCTTGTGTTCCATTCCTCTCTTGCCATCATCTAATATGCGAAATTCAAGTCCGTTTTTTCAAACTTACGCACAACGACGTTGTCTATTCTCTGTCGCCTGCTAAGACAAGTTCCTTGGGCAAATTCAGCGTTTAAGTAGGTTTTAAGGTTCTCCTTTTTGCGCAGCAGAGGATTCTTCTAGAACTCTATTTCACAACAAATAAATCGCCAAATTCTCCGTATATTCCTACTCGCACTTAGTCTGAAAAGCCATTAGGAGAAGGAAGAAGCAGGATTACGCACCTGAGAGTCGGGGTGCGTGATCCTCAACAATCCTAGAACCGAATTCATCTTGCAGATCAACTCGTTCGTCGAGTCTTTTCATAAACACAACTACGTTTGGCGCCGGCAAAAAGATTCAGTTCTTTCTCAAGCAGAAACAAGTGCGCTTGCCAACTCCTTCTATGTCCCTACACCCACTCTCCTCCGACCTCTGACATGCCTTCAAAAAACAAGAGCCCAAAGAAATAGACGATTACGCGCCGTCCGAGCAACTCTGAAATTTCATCCAGATGTCAATCTAATGCCTTTTCATCATCCGGCAAGATCAAATTGGATGTGTCGAAAATAAAAACGTTCTCGCCGGCAAATCCTTTTGGATCGCACTGACAAGTGTCACATACAGTAACGACACGATGGAATACACGTACAGAATGGATCTGTCGTGAAGTTTTATAGTATTGACCGATTCTTCACAAACCTCTTCCCTAACTCGCGACGATAGATGCTCCTTATGAGCAGGATCGAAGACTGGCCGTTTACAGCTCCTTCTAAACATGATGATAAGCACTTCAAGCTTGTTCGGAAAAAGCGGTCACTCTGAGGAAGAGAACGTTACGGCGATGGTCTTGGAATATAGATTCAGGAGGGATATTCTGAATTCATAAGAATGCCACCGTTTTATTTACCATTCCGCACTCAGGGTGTTAGCCTGCGGTTAGTCTGTTGGTTTACGATATACGGAAGCATCACCTAAAGTCAGTCGGGGGCTCTTGGCAAAGCTTCCAATGAATCGTGCTCTAGGGGCTTTTGCTCGAAGGACGCACACGCGCGTGCCGGTCTAAAGCGGCCTCTCGCTGCGTCGAGAAACAGATTTCCTGTTACGTCTCCAATTGGCAATCGATTGCTCCAACTGGTATCTATTCAGCCAACGGAATGTCTGGAAGAACACAAGAACCAAAGACAACAGAAAAAGCTGGACTGTAATTGGATTCTGTGCACCAACGATCTTGACATCGACCGTATATCCGCCAACGGGGATCATTGTTATAAACGTTGGAAAGTTGGTTTCGGCACGAACCAAGAGCCCAACTCCCTGGACTGATGCATAACCCACTACCTCCGCATGATTGACAACGTAGGGAGAATCCGGATTCGATAAAACCAAGTCATTTTGATCGACAGTGTACGATATGTGTGAAATGTTCAGGGAATCTCCGGGCAGTCCCTGAGGCGCGAGATAAGGAATTGGCCACAATCTACTTGCTCCATTTGGAAGCCTGTCGGTGACAGTGATATTCTCGACTCGGTACACGCCCAAGTTGAAAATAGTCACTTGATACTCGATTGTTTCCCCGATTGCGGCTCTCAATTGCCCGTCCTTTCGAATTCCTATACCAATGCTGTCTAGTGCATAGGACTTGTTTACCTTCGACAAGGAGCATAGAATGAGTGCTAGACAAAGGATAACGAGCAGAACTCTATGAAGCGCATTAGCTTTGATATCTCTCTCTCCTTGTACATAACCACAACTCTATTGATCGATATATTCGCATATGGAATAATCTTCCATATGAAAAATCCAGTCGTAGCCACTTGTTTTATGCACGCACAAAAACAAAAAAATAGACAAGGAAAGATAGCCACGGACAGTCCGTCAACTTGAACGTCAACACTGGTCTGGAAGCCGACTGAACCATGAAAGTTCTTGAATCCATCATGTTGAGGGATGACTTCAGCATGGATGTTCCACAAAGAATCCAAAACAACTGCATTCTCCATTTTTTCCGATTGGATCTTGGGAAAATCTTCCGCTACGTTCAAGACAGAGTTTTCTCTCGTAGAAAGTGAATTCCAAATCCATATGAGTGTTTCATAAGACAGTTAAACAGTGCACTCTAATTCTGTGCGTAGAAGCAGGAGAAAAGACAATGACCAAATCGTTAACACTTAAAGAAAGAAGAGAACTGCAGTCCAAAATGGCCAAGGTTTTCAATGGAAACATCAGAGTACTCTCGACAGAATTGCAAAAAATATTGCTAGATGACTTGGTTACTGCCTTTCAAAATAGAATAAACGTGTTAATTCGAGCACAGACGAAAAGAAGCTACTAATGGAGAGTAAATAGAAAAAAACCTTAGTATTAATCCATAAAAGCTTTATATGGAAAGGGTCGTAATATGGCGGAAAAGAGGTTTAGACGATGAGACGTTCAAAACTTGAGATGTACATCGATATTCTCAAGGTGTTGGCTCACCGGGGCCCATTGAAGCTCACTCACATTATGTACAAGGCTAATGTCAACTGTAGCGTTCTAAAGGAATACTTGGACTTCTTGATCAAACAGAGTCTCGTTGAAGAACGCACCGTTGGCAAGCGACGCACCGTTTATGCTGTAACTCAAAGAGGCGTGACCGTGCTAAAGTACTTCAGAGAACTAAAGCAGATTTTGCCGATCATCGAAGAGGCACGTGCCATCAGCAACGGAATGCCGGTACCGTATTAGAACCATCCCCCAACTTTTTTGACGACTATTTATCAGGCTCATATCGGAGACTCCACAGCATCATAATCAAGCAGCTCATTTCGTCTCCGTTTCTTCACTTTGAACGTTGCGCGTAATGAACAAACATCGATATGATGCTTTGATGATCTTTCTGAGTCTATCTTGTTAAGATAGACGCATGTGTCGTAAGACTTAATAAATGCCATTGAGACTATGCTATTATACACATGTAAAACGCCCAGAGGAAACACACTTGGCGAAAGAAGAAGTCGTTGGAAAAAGGCCCCTGATCGTCCTGGAGAAGATAAGAGACAACCTCGAGAGACTCAATGAAAAAGTAGAAGTCATGATCGAACTCCAGAAACACGACAGAAAGGACGTCCAACCAACGCTAACTGACGCACCACTAGACGTCATGACCCTTCTCTCTATGCCTGATCACCTTAGGAAAACCGCCATGACTGTATGCAGACTAGGACGCGCCACGGCTGAAGAAATCGCCCAACAGACGAAAAGAGCAAGAGCCGTCGAGAGCGCATATCTTAACCAACTAGTGATCATGGGGCACCTCAAGAAAGAGAGGAACGGAAGAAAAGCCTACTTTTTCGTTGATAGAGAGAGCAAAGAGTGACAAACGTTGGGCAAGATCCTTGCGGTGCATTCATACAAAGGAGGGACAGGAAAGACACTACTGTCAATCAACATAGCCGCCGCCTTTGCCAAGCAGGGCAAGAAGGTCTGTCTCTTCGACCTCGACTTTCGCGCCCCGAGCCTAGCAACACTACTGAAAATCGACAAATCTGAATATTGGATGAACGATTACCTGAACGGAGTCTGCGAAATCAACAAAGTGCTTGTCGACCTCAGTGGCAGAATTGACAACGGGGGAACACTCTTCGTTGGTCTGGCCAACCCATCCACCGAAGCGATTAGAGACATGACCGCCAAAGACAGGAAATGGGAAATGCGCGCCCTGGGAAGACTATTGGCACTCAGAACTTCTTTGCTTAACGAAGAAGAGTTCGACTACCTTATTTTGGACACGAGCCCAGGACTGCAATACTCTTCCATAAACGCTATAGTCAGCGCCGATTTGGTGCTTGTGGCCACAACTTTCGACCGATCGGATGTTGATGGAACAAAACGCATGCTCAGAGAGCTCTACGACTTATTCGAAAAGAAAACTGAAATCGTGCTGAACAAGGTCCTGGATGGCTCGATGAAAACTGGCAGAGACGAAATGAAAAGCAAGATGAAAGAAGTCTACCAAGTTCCGCTCCTCGGAATCATACCATGCTTCTGTGACGTACTGAAAGCAGAAGGAGGACTCATCTTTGCACAAGACAAACCGGACCATCCTTTCACGAAGATACTGGAAGAAATGGCAAACCGAATAAACGGCATGAGCTAGACTCTGGATCATTCGTTAAGACAGTTATCCTGCTCAGACGAAGTTCTATCATTCTCTCCTCTATTGTTCCTAAGATTATTTTTCACAAAAACCTTATACAATCGCAAGGACATTGTAACATTTCCCTGATTTGACGGAGACGAAGGGTTATTGGAAAGATCGGCAATCATACTCGCAGGCGGTTTTTCCACAAGGCTTGGACAAGATAAGGGTCTTGTGCAACTAGCCGGCAAACCACTCGTACGCCACGTTCTTGATAAAACGAAGAACCTCGTTGAGGAGACGCTGGTTGTCGTGAGCTCAAAGACCCAAGCTGAAAAGTACGAGAAAGTCTTGGGTTCGGACGCCACCATCTTAGTCGACAATGCTGAGGCTCATGGTCCGCTGGCAGGAGCCAATGTTGGTTTTCGGGAAGCATCTGGAACGTACTCGCTTCTGCTTCCCTGCGACGCCCCGTTCATCTCGAGGGATATTCTGCAACTTCTCCTCGAACTATGCATAAGCAAGAATGCTGTGATACCACGTTGGCCCAATTGCAACATCGAACCTCTGCAGGCAGTATACTGCACAGAAGCGGTGCTCCGAGCTTCCATGGAAGCAGTATCGTCTGGAGAAGTGAAAATGCAAGCGATGGTCGATAAGCTTCGAGGTGTACGATACGTATCCACCCTTGTGCTTGAACAGCTGGATCCTGAACTTAACACATTCATCAACGTAAACACTGCGTTCGACTTGAAAAAAGCGGAAGCCATACTGAACCGCAGGTGAAGCGAAATCAGCTGCGCAACACGCGCTATTGAACCTAAATATGTTACTGCACCCAAATAGGGACAAGGGTCATCAAAATTCCTTACCACAGAAGGGACAAGTTTAGAATGTTACCGAAGAACAATGAGATGGCAAGCTTAGAATTCCGTCCTTTAACAAGCACTCGTTGGAACGACCTTGAACAGCTGTTTGGCCCGCGCGGAGCATGCGGAGGATGCTGGTGCATGTGGTGGAGATTACCAAGATCTGAATTCCTCCGCAACCGAGGCGAACAGAACCGGAAAGCATTGAAAAAGATCGTCGATTCTGGAAAGGTTCCTGGTGTGCTTGCTTACTTGGACTCAAAACCGATAGGATGGTGCGCTTTCGCACCGAGAAACGAGTACCCAACGTTGGAAAGGTCTCGCATACTAAAGAAGGTCGACGACAAGCCCGTCTGGTCAATCGTCTGCTTCTTCGTGGCCAAAGAATTCAGGCACAAAGGGATTGTGGCCAAGCTGCTTCAATCCGTCATAGATTATGTAAAACAGAACGAGGGGAAAATCGTGGAGGGATACCCAAAAGATCAAGTGGGCAAAGCCTCCCCTGACCCATTTGTTTTCACAGGCCTTGCTTCCTCTTTTCGCCGAGTAGGTTTCGTAGAGGTTGCGCGTCGCTCTGATGCAAGACCGATTATGAGGTACCGAATTGCTTAGGAATACTAGGGGATACTCTTCTCAAAATTGCGGAGGTACCTTCTTAGGTCAGCTTCACAAGTTCAAGCGCAAAGCTTTTAAACAGCCTTTGATTCCGCACCTTTTTTGACGTCTACAGCTAAAACGAGGATGTTGAATGCATTGACTGCTGAATCCGATGTGTTAATAGCGATCTTGAAACTGACCAAAGAAGGACCTGTTTTATATGAAACCATAAATGAACATGTCAGGTTTCCCTCGAACGTTGTCAAAGAATTGCTTCAAAAACTACAAAATAGCGGCTTGGTTTATGTCCGTGACAAAATGCTGGAGGTCACAATGTTGCAGCGTATTGAACTGGCAATTTGTGCTTTGAGCAATAGGGCAGACCTTGAGAAGGTGAGCAGCTTGCTTCACTGGAAGGAATTTGAAGCAATGGCAGCCATTGCGTTCGAGAGCAACGGGTATTTGGTTATGAAAAATCTTCGCTTCAAGCATGACGGCCGAAGATACGAGATAGATTTAATTGGCTGCAAGAAGCCTCTGGTAGTGTGTGTCGACTGCAAGCATTGGCACCATTCAATGGGCAGCGCTACGATGGAACGGCTTGCCAAGGAACAAATCGCCCGCGTTCGCGCTCTCGTTGGCTGCCTTCCCGATCCCAAAATTGAGCTTGAAGTTCAATCATGGAAGTCTGCGCGTTTTGTACCTGTAGTCTTGTCCCTTGTTGTCGACAAATCTAAATTCTGTTCGGGCGTGCCTGTCGTTCCCATCCTCCAAGTCCAGGACTTCTTGAACCAATTACCAGCGTACGTAGAGTCAATGCGGTATATTGATTTGGAAAAACGACGGCAGACATTCTTTAGGCAGAAGCGCCTTTTTTGGTAGGACTTTCAGGAACTCGCACGTGGACACTATCCTTGCCTCATTGCCTCTAACAATGGCTTGTGAGCAAACTTGAAGACAGGATACAACGTCGAAAGAAAAGTTGCCACTAGAGCAAGAACCAAGAGTCCTCCGATTTCGAGGATCGTGTAAGAAGTGATCACAGGGTTCTGCATAAGAATCAACAACGTGGCAATCGTCCCAAACCCGACTCCCATGCCGTAGCTCGACAGAAGTACGAACATGCTTTGTGCAGACACCACCCCGACCACTGTTCTCGGTCGCGCGCCGACAGCTCTGAGAATACCAAATTCTTGGCGTTGCTCGTCGATGGAAAGAACAACAAAACTGACGAGGCACAAAGAGGCACCGAACAAAGAAAGTAATGGAAGAAGAAGAATTGGGGACCAGACATATTCCAAGAAGCCCAAACTTGCATTCAGGTCGCCCTCCATGTCCAGAACCGTTAGATTCGAATCTTGTCCATGGGCGATTGTGCTAATCTGGTTCAGTAATTGTGCCCTGTTGACGGTGGGGTCAATTCCCACCAAGGCAAGGTTCGGTTCCAATACACCGGTCAGATTTTCTAGCGTCTTGATCGGAACGTACGCTACGTTTCCGTTGTTGATCGGATCAACGCAGACTCCAACAATGTCAAGCATCTTATTGAACACTCTTATCTTCTGGACCAGTGCGTCTGAGAACATTTTCATCGACAGAGTGTCACCCACGACAGCTTCGAATGTCTGATCCGAATTGAGAAAAATGCCTCTCAGCAGCCAGTTGCTTAGAACTTCGTTCGGCTGCACACCGATTACCAACGTGTCTTGTCTGCGGCTGTCTCCGACAGTCTGACTTTGGTCTGTGGTGTCTCCTAATACTAAGCCTTGGACTTCTTCAGCGACAGCACTCATCATCAGCCTCTGGTCGACTCCTGTAACTCCCGGCAAAGAACGAAGTCGGTTTATGATGTCCTCGTCTAAGCGGTACGTTTCGCTTGTGAAGTTGAATTGCAAACTGGAATTGCCTCCTGAAAAGGCTTCAAGCAACTGTCTATACTTGCCGCAAACATCCTGATGGGCAACCAACACGACATTTCTTCCCATCGACCCCTCGACCCACTGGATGCTGGTTCGTTCAGCAATCAATCCTCCTTCGATTCCTACGGTAACAAGCGTGAAAATAGTCGTGAGACACAGGACAGCCCTTATTGTCGCCGACCGATGACGAACCAAGCTACGTACTGCAAGCTTCAGAGTGAACCCTGACCGCGAAAGTACCTTAGAACTCGACTCTTTCGATAACCCAACGCAGAAACTTGGCGATATGGCTTCTGCAGGTCTGATTCGCGACACGTCAAAAATCGGCTTTGCGCCCACGACTAGAGAAAGCCCAAGAAATACGCCAAATACCAATACAGTCGGCCAGAAGTCAACATGAAATTGAGAAAGTTGGGACCCGAAACCGCCGAAAACGATGGCAGACGCGAAGTCAGCCAGCAAACCAAAGATGACGCCTATCAGACACCCTACGAGAGCCACAATAAGAAGCTCAGTGAAGAAATATCCGAAAATCATCTCGTTTGCACATCCAGCAGCTTTCATTAGACCAATATCGCGCTTTCTTTGTGACATCATCAGAGATGTCATGAATGCTACGATGACACCACCCGCGATTACTATGACAACAGTCAAGAAAAGGACAAAGGGCGAAAGAATGTTTGAAAGGCCAGCCGTCAGTTTCCCCTCTATTTTTGAGGATATTCCGAAGCCGACTCTTTCCGCAGAAAGCAACAGGAATAGAGTTGAACCTGCAGATAAAGCCAAGCTAAGAATTGTCAAAGACGTTTGAAGTTTTCTTCTAACCAGGTCGTTAAGTGAGAACGAAGTTTCACTCATTCCTGTTCATCAACTTTCCGTTTTCGAGCCAAAGCCTCTGATCTCCGAGCTCGATGATTTTGGAGTCGTGAGTGGCAACGACAACGGTTTTCTTCCTCTCTTTGAGGGTTTGAAGAATCTGAACAATCTGAGTGCTTGTTTTCTCGTCAAGATTGCCCGTTGGCTCGTCAACGAGCAACAGAGGCGGGTCGTTTGCTAGCGCCCTAGCGAACGCGACACGTTGCTGTTCTCCCCCGCTCAGTTGGAAAGGAAAGTGCTCTGCCCTGTTACTCAACCACACCATTTCGAGGAGTCTGTGAACTCGATCTTTTATTTCGTCTCCAGGTTTCTTGAGCCATTCCATCGGGAAGGCGATGTTCTCAGTGACAGTAAGGGTTGAGATGAGGTTGTAGGATTGAAAAACGTGACCAACCTTTGCGCATCTGAAACCTGCCAAAAAATCCTCGTTCTTGTTGGATAAATCTTCGTCGAAGACAAGGATTTTTCCGCTTGTTGGCTTGTCGATTCCTCCTATCATGTTGAGAAGTGTAGTCTTCCCTGACCCAGAAGGACCGCTTATGACCGAGAAACTTCCTTCTTCAACCGTCATATCCACGTCTTTGAGTACTTCGATTTTCGCTTCGAAAGCCTCATAGGTCTTGCAAAGTAGCGATACCATTACTATGCTATGAGGAGGGTTTGTTCTATCGGTCACTTTTTAGTCACATCCAGGTTTCCTCTATCCCGTTTCAGTATTCTTATCTTGTCCGGAAGCTTGACTTTTTCATAATCCTTCCAGCAGACTTCCCTGAAGATCCATCTCTTCCCTAAGTGTGCAGCCGCGACAGCATGCTTATGACTTTTATCCGAAGGAATGAGCTCGTCCAGAAATCTGAAGAGTTTGTCGACCTGCTGTTTCGGAAAATAGGCATAGTATTTGGCGCTCTTCACTTCAAAAGCATAGATGTCCAAGTTTTTCCTGGCCATTATGTCCGGCAACGGGTTAAGACTCGGATTACTGACAGGCACGCGAACGGCTTTGTATCCGTTCTTCTGTAACAACTTTACAAGAGCGTTCTCGCTATAGAAGCCTCTTTTACGCCACCTGCGAATCGCATCTCTGTCAACATTCCTGACCACAGGAAAAAAGCCTCAATCTTAAGCAGAAAGAAGTCTAGTCGTAACTAGAGATAAAAGAGTATTGAATCGCGAGTTCGCTACAGAGTCCTGCGTTTCCAAGCCTGAAGTGGAATGCTTAGCATAGGTCGTTCAACCAGACATTCTTTGAGGTAATCATCCAGAGTCGCTGCGGGCAGCACTCTCAATTCGTAATCCTTAACGTCAATAGAGTTCTCGTAGTTCTTTTGCGGAATGACGACTTTTTTGAATCCCCATGCCTCTGCTGCCTTGATTTTCTCGTACAAACCGCCAACAGCAGTTATCTGAATCGAGTCTCCTACGCCCAAGTTGATCTCTCCAGTAACGGCCACATCTTGTTTCACCGGTCTTCCTTCGATCAGCGAGCACAAAAGAATGGTCATCGTGACTCCTGCGGATGGTCCGTCAACTCCATAGGATTGTGAGAAGTCAATGTGGGTAAGGTAGTCCTGTGCTATGTCAACTCCGTACTTTTGGAGGATTACGCTTCTTACTTTTGCGATGCTGTCTGAAATGAAACTCTGACCTTTGGCAACTCCTGTTACTTTATAATAGCCTTTGAATGGATAGTCTCTTGGAAGCGCTGATTTCTTAACCATCTGAGCTTTCACGTTAAGAACGCTTCCAGTCATTTCACCACTGTAAGGGTCGTTAACCACGGCGAGACCGTGTATTTGCCCAACTTTGACGCCTTTCGGCGCGATCTCAAGAAGTTTGCCCCTTTCTTGCATGTTGTGCTCGAGTATTTGCCGTTGAATTGTCTTGCAGTGCTGTCCAGCAGCTTCCACGACATGCCTTCTTTCCACTACCATTTTCCCTTCGTTCATCGCCAATGTCGAAGCAGTCTTGATGATGGAGATAAGAGGCCTAAATCGGGTGGTCAAAGCGTCCTTTTTGTTGCTTCTCCGTCTGCCTTCTTCAACTAGTTCTTTGCAAGCTCCTCTGTCAAATGGCATGAGGTTAAATCGCTTTATTTCTTGGGCTACGAATTGGACGTACCCACGTCTGTTTTGAACAGTGTTTGGCATGTCGTTGTTCATTCTAACAACTTTGCCGTAGCCATATATCCTGTCCATAAGTGCAGGATGCATCTGTCCTATGCTATCGAAGTTGCCGGCGCCGACGAGGAAAGTAATCGTCGGAACTGGCTCAGAAGAAACTGCCATTGCAGCAGTATCGCCTCCATGCAATCGCCCACGAAGAGTTATCGGCAACTGCCCGTCTTCAAGCACAGTTAGAAGAGTAACCGCCTCCTCAGGGTCAAGATTCTTTATTTCATCTATGTACAATATGCCTTGTGACGCTATATGCACGTCTCCAGCGCTCACTCTTTGATGCTCAGGTGTGCCTAAGCCTCCAGTTTGATACGGATCCCAAGCGATTGAACCGAAGAGTTGAGCGCTCCTATGCCCCGTTGCGTCAACGAAGGGTGCATGCCCTGAACTGTTGTCAACGATCAACTTCGGCACGTCAGATTGTTGAGCGCCACCTATGCCTTTCAGGTTACCGGATCCACCGAGCTTAGAAAACCACCATGTGAATATTCCGAAGAAAATCAGGCTTCCTCCCGGGATGAAGGTCAGAGGCACCAAGCCCACGAACTTGCTGACTAGGTAGTCGACGAAACTGCTGCCGTAGAATTCTTGGAGTGGTTCGCCAAGATAAAGTGGGTTTGCTTGCCAAGTTGTCCAGGCCTGAAAGATAAAGTAGAATCCGAGGGCGATGAGGAACAGGCCCATTGATACCATGAGTATCTGTAGGCTCTTGAGACCAACTCTTGTGATGAACTTTCTCTTGAGTTCTTTTCTCTGCTCATTGTGCATTATTTTCTTTGCTTCACCAGCCTTGTGAATAGAGACGCTTGGTTGGCTCGGCAGCAACGGATTTTTCCAGCAGAGCGTGTCCGTCAGTTGTATGCCGTTCTCTTTGTAGACCTGCGTGAGTTTTTCAGCCAACGCTCTGCCTATCAGCGATTTGCCAGTTCCAGGGTCTCCCAGCAACAGGAGATAAGGTCCAGGGCTTACAAGTGTCTTGGCGGCTGCTTTCGATTTCTTCGGGTCACTCCATTTTTCATACCACTTGGTTTTCTCCAGCCATTTGAGTTTGTGAACCCACTCGTCTAGACACAGGAAGCATTCCTTCAGAGCTTGCTCTTGACCGATGGCCCAGTTGATCAGGTTGTCGTCAATTGGGAAGCCTTCTGTGCTTTTGAATTTGCCCCAGTCCCATTGTACGCTCACTTTTCTTCCGTCTACATTTTTCTCCAGTGTTTCAACAGTGTTTCCAAAAGGGTTCGGGGTCAAAGCTTGCACCATTGGTATCCTTTCTCTGCTCAAAACACGACACGGCGGACAATTAAAGGGATATTTCAGATTTGGCAATATGAAGAAACCGATAACATCTGCCCTTCCGACTTTCGAATTTGGATGTTTGCAGTCGATTTTCTGACGATGGTTCGCATGCTTCTTAGCGCGCGCGAATACTACGTTGGAATAGTTGATACGCAAAAGATGGGGAGACAGCTTAGCTAAAGTTGAAGCAAAAAGCCTAGCCTAAACGCTTAAAGATGTGCCTTCGTTCCATTCAGTCTAGCAGCTTTACATAACAAAACAACATTTGAAATATCCAGCAGCATAGTTTAGCGCGTGCGCTTATACGAGAACCGGGAACGGCATGAACAAGAAGAGGAAGGTGTTAAACCATGAAGATTAATTTTAGAAACAAGTTGAGCGGTGAGACCGTTCTTGTTATTGGGATAGTGTTGACTGTGGCAGGTGTAAGTCTATGGGGTCTCGCATGGTATAACATACTGACACGTGAGCAGACATTGAGTGACACAAATTTGAGTGTAGAAGATAGGTGGCGAGTTGAGGGCTCGCTTCGATGGTGGAGAGATTTCAGTGCCCGTTTGTATCCGCTTGCGGCTGGATTATTCATTGGGGGTCTGTTTACAATCGTTTTGTCGGATCACTTCCAAGGGAAGAGAAATGAAGTAGAGATAGCGCAAGAGCGTTATCAGTATCTGAGCAAGAGGATAAGCGATCTCGAGAAATACACTGACTTACGAAAACAATCTGCAATCCAAGCAAGAGCAGATACTTGGATTTGTCCAAGCTGTAAAACCCTGAACCCAGATGAACTAAAAGTATGCGGGCAATGCAAAAGGCTCAGACCAAATTGACAACTGTCCCAGATTTTCCCGCGGGGCGTGTTTTTTTGTAAGTTTTCTTTAGAGCTGCTAACCATAGTTTCGAAGTAAAATTCATGGAAAAAGACCATCAGACTTCGAAAACACTACGCTTTCATGGAGACAGTTCGAAATAGACCATCATAAAGTTCGAAGTAAATGGTCATTTTTGACCATGCGTACAGCAAAGAAACAGCCTTCTAGCGCCGTTCAAACTCAGCCCCAATTCGTCAAATAAGGCTAGAATAAGCCTCTTTAACAAACCAAAAAGTCAATACGTGGATAGTCAGGGCCTCATATAAAAACCGACGAAAATCTCCATGCGAAGCAGACACCCGGGTACTTCGTATCTGCTTCGAGGTTTCTAGTAGTTCTTGTGAAAAGAGCGGTCAATGTCTTGAAGTGTGACTAGCCAATTTGGCAAAGTTCTATGGGCAACAGATCTCTGGAAGCTCACTCTTGGGGGACACAGTTCTTCAAGACAGCAATGTGAAAGTAGTCGCTGTGCCATGCTCCTAAGAATTCCGAATGTAGACTTTGGCTGACTGTTTGGCCTCTTGTGGCGGACGCTATTGACTCTGGTGGATGCTACTGTATACCGAAATTCTAGCCCTCAGTCTTTTCTCTTGATCATCACCAGTTTCAATGCGCAAACATCGAGGATTAACGGGCCTAGATTTGAGGTTCTAGCAAATGAGGGTACTGGTTTGTTTCGCTCCATGTAGGCTGAAAGTGCAAAAAGTTGGAAGTCTACACGTCTTCGGTTTACTCTTCAGTGATGCTGGTGGCTACGGTATTAGACGAGCCTCAATCACATCACCAGTGCCCTCCAGTACCGTCGGTTGTGAAACGGTATACAAAAGCATCGCCCCGGTCTTTCGTGTCCACGGGGTTTTGCGGGTGTTTTTCAAAAACTATTAATGCAATCTCCCCTTAGGTTGGACTATGAGATCTGGAGCTGTTGTTGCAGAGTTTTCAGTCAAAGATGGGCGGAAGGTGGTTCTGAGGACTCCGAGGTGGGAGGACCTCGATGAGCTGCTTGGGCTGATTAATTCTTTGGTTGAAGAGAAAGCTGAGATTGTCATCAGTGATAAGCTGACTCAGGAAGAAGAGGCAGATTGGCTGGTTGACTTGCTGGTACGGTTAGAGAAGGACCAGGCTTTTTTCTTCGTTGGTGAAGTCAACGGTAGGGTGGTTGCGTCCTGTGACTTGCACGTGGGAAGGGGCACTGAGGTGCGAACGGGCAATGTTGGCATCGTTGTGAAGGACGGTTTCAGGGGCGTCGGGATTGGGACGAGGATGATGCAGACGATTGTTGGGGTTGCCAAGAAGCGTGGTCTCAGGGTTCTTGTGCTCTCGGTTTTCGCGACTAATGAGCGTGCTATTCATGTCTACGAGAAAGTGGGTTTTGTCAAGTGTGGAAGGGTCCCGAGGAAACATTTCCATAGAGGAAAGTATGTGGACGAACTTATCATGGCTACGAGTTTGAGGTGAGTCTGGATGTCAGGGTTCAAAGTTTTCAGCACGACGCATGGTTTTTCGACGAGGGGCGAGGTTGAGTTTGTGGATTTGACTCGGCAGGTCAGAGAGGCGGTTTCTGAGGCGGGGGTCAAGAATGGTTTGGTGCATGTTTTTGCGCCGCACGCGACGGGTGTGTTGATTTTGACTGAGAATGAGCCTGGGTTGTTGGATGATATTAGGGAGTTTTTTGAGAGGCTTGTTCCGAAAGGCAAGGGTTATGAGCATCCTTCGAATGCTTTTGCGCATTTGAGGTCGATTCTTTTTCCGCCTGATAGGACGTTGCCGGTTGTTGATGGTCGTGTTGTGTTTGGGACGTGGCAGTCGCTTTTGTTTGTTGAGACCGATGTGTGTCCGAGGCGGAGGACGGTTGTTTTTCAGGTCATCGGAGAAACTTGAAGAGCGTAGCCAGCATTCCTAGATGACTTTTATTGTCTTGGCGAACGATGGGATGCAAGACTGTTCAGCTAGTTTTAATGTGAAAGCGAGTAGTTGTGGCCTACCCCCCTTCCCCCTAGGTATTTGCCGTGCCGAGTATTGTGGCGAGGGATTTGGGTGGGAGTCATCGGGGGCTCGTGGTTAGGCGGGGCATAGTTCTGTATGCTGGATCTGCTTGGTTTTCCAGTGGTGTTGTTTTCGGCAGAGTTTGCGGAGCGCTTCGACCCAGTTGGGTTGCGGCATGGCGAGCATCATGGCATCGTTTAGGTTTGTATGTCATTTCCGCGTCCTGACTTGTTAGATTTTGCCGCATTTTTTGAAACGTTTGCGTCTTCAGGATTTTTCGCATAACGTAGATGACTCTTGCCGCCCATCGCTCGAGCTTTTGCTATTCCTTCTGACGGTGAGGGAACATGCCTTTTTGCCTTAAAAGCGCTAAAGTCGTCTGAGATAGCGTTCTTGAGTCGATATGCCGCGTAATCATGTCTGTTCTGAGCATGTATTAATAAGGTTCGAGATGTTTCGACAGCGCGCGGTTTCGGCTTAGACCTGAGCTCGTCAAAATGCATCTGGCTGCAGCATCAACAAGCGTTTTGTGAGGGAATTGCGCAACAGTTATTATTTGATTATGCATGTCTGAAGACCTGATGGTGACTGACCGGCTTGTCTTTTGAGATCCAGGAGTTGCACGACATTATACGTGTCATCATACTTGTAGACCTCAGCAAAGGAGTGAAGGTGGAGAAGGCTTGGTTGAAGCAGCAGATCGACAAAGTGTGCTCGGGCTATGCTTGTGTTGAATCGCGCGATTTTGACAAGACGTTGGGACAGATGGTTGCTGAAGGGTTGATTCATGACGACCGGGGAACGCTGCACCTTACCGAGCAGGGTATGAAGTTGGGTAAGGAATGGGCAAGCCTTTTGCTGAAGAAGGAGCCGATCTTAGAGGTTGTTGCTGGGCTGGTTGATGGCTCGATAACAGGGCTGGTCGTTATCATCTCAGCGTTCATTGCAGGTTTAGCTCTTCGCACTGCGATTTTTGCGGCGTTCCTCACTTTGTCGTCCGTGGCTATCACAAATTTCTCCAGCTTCTTGTTAGGCGGCATAACGGAGGACTTGGCGGATATGATTACGCTGCAAACATTGATGAATTACAGTCTAAGCGACATTCCAGACAAAGACCAACGCGAGACGTCACTGAAACTTGTGAAAGACTTGTTCGCTGTTCTCCATAAACAAATCAACAGGTCCAACCTGGTCGCGGCGCTAATCAGTGGTATCACGACGTTTCTCGCGGGTATGCTCCCGATAGCCGCCTATTTTGTTCTGCCGAAGCCTTTGGACATAATCGTATCTCTGGGAGTGGTAGGAACAGTCGTTGGAGTATTCTTAGTGCGGTATCGTTCTCGGAGGTCAAAAGTTCATTGGAAGGTAACATTGCTCGAGACAGTCGTTATAATCGCCATTGCCGTGATTGTTTCGCTCATCATCGGCGGAAGCGCTTAGAAAATTCGTGGTCTCATCAGTACCAGATAGGAATCAGACATTCGGTTTCATTGTTGCTTCCCGCGTCTCACCAATGGCAGAAAAATGCATTGGTTGGCTATATATCAGTAATGCAACATCCTATTCTTGCATGGTTTCTGTCAATTGCGTACGTTCCTGGAGACTTCGAGCATCCGCGACAGTGATTTTGGTTCCAATAGACCAAGACGGCCGATGGATCAACGGAAACATGTCGCTGTCTTGTGTCAGCAAACAGTGCGAAGACCAAAACTGCTCTTGAACAAGGCATATTTTTCGACGAAAAAGAGGCGCATGATTATTTGGATATAAGGTTCGAGGTTGTTCGAGATCCACTCGTGAGCGAAGACCCTCTCTGTTCTTCTTCTACTCACGCGCGAAATCTGACCACAATAGGATGATGACTTCAACGAACGTTGAGTACTTACGATGTAGTCATGTTTATTTGAAAAACTTGAAAACCGCCAAACGTACGCGTAGTCGAGGTCCTCCGAATTGCGGCGCGGGTGAGGCATTCGCCCTCAGATAGGGATATGTCCAGCTTTCTTTCCTGTGTGTTTTGTTGATGCTTCTGTATACAGAACCAGTTTATGGCATGTTTGCTATTGGCGTATTGGAGACGACTTCAAGTGATGATGAATGAGCGCGTTCTTCTGATCTATTTGACTGAATCATGATCGAGGTTTTTGGCGTCGTTTACCCAGGTTTCGATTGTCTTCGAAGGAGGGGTTCGCCTGACCAGATTTCTCTCCCTGTTAACAGCCCTTAGCGCTTGAGAGAGGTAGCGGGGGTTCTTCGTTGAGAGATCCGTTATCGTGTTGACTCCTGCAGATCCCAAAAGCTTAGAGTATTTTCGGCCTATGCCTCTCACCTTAAGCAAATCGCGGGAATTGACGAGAGGATTCTCTGGTGGTGGCGTAGTCAGGTGAGGGGCGGCTGGCATTTCCCAAAGCGATCTTGGTTTTCTTGGTGGGACAGTTAGTTTAGCCACGCCGTAGGCTGTAATGGCGATGATTGTCCAGTAGCATCCGTTTATGATTCCGTTAATTAGAATTGCGATGGAGATTCCCCCGATGGATGATGTTGTTTGTGGTATACCTACGTATCCCCACAGTAATTGAGCGGGGGGGAAGCTGGAGACGATTAGAGTCATCCCTATGAGAAGTACGAAAGTAAGCGTACCAATCGTGAATATTATTCTGGCAGCCGACATTTTGTCACTTTGTTTCAGTCTTTTGTTTGACGGGGTGCCTAAAGGGGGTCATTGCTGCTGGACTTGTCAGCAGGTGATGGTCTTCCCTTTGCAGTTGGTATCTGTAATATTGCGTCTTAATAAATTATGTTGTTTTCGAGTTCGTATCTGCAATATTATCTTAATAAATTGCGTTATTTGCCTGTTGAACATAAATACGGAAAATGCTCGGTGACTTAAGGACTCCTTGCTTAGCCTGCGCGCTATGAAGTTGTGGAGGCACAGATCCGCGTGCTACAATGCATATTGACAAATCTTATATGAAGTGTCAGTCGACCTATGCATTTAGGAGAGAATTGCATTGTCCGAAGGAAAAGGAATATCAAAGGGTTTGTTTGTCGCGGGAATAATCATATCGATTTTGGCTTCGGCACTTGCTGCCAGTGCCTTCTCACTCCAGTATGCGAGAGGACCTAAAGGAGACAGTGGACCAGAAGGACCGCGAGGCCTGCAAGGACTACAGGGAATTCAGGGTCTGCAAGGGATACAAGGGCCTGCAGGTGTTTTCTCAATAGAAAACATGTCTGGATGGCTACCAGGACTCAAGCCAGAAACAATCGTAGTTGCTGACAATATTACTCTGACGTTCCCAGAAGCAACAGAAGATACATTCTTTGCCAGCGCCAACGTAACGGGATATCGGTATGTAAACGTATTCATTTCCTATTATACTGATGGAACCCGAGTACTACGCATCTGGCCCAGTTTGCTAGGCATACGAGTTGGTTACACTGCTACTGTCAGTATGAACTCGTATCTTGGTTGGTTCTTTACACGTCTCGTTGCTTATGAGGCGGGTGCACCGTTCATTGATTTCTCGGTCTATAGCCTCGGAGTAGGAACACTCCACATTACAATAGCTCTCTACTGCTACAATTAGAAAAGCCGGAAGAGGTTAAGTCGCTGCTTGAGACAGGGTTTGAGTATGTTTGCCAGAAGGATAACCTAATATTCATGAGAAAGCGCAAGTGACAAGAAAAAGGCTACGAAGTCACCGAATAGTGGCCGGGGTGAGGTAGCCTGGTAGCCTATAGGCCTGTGGAGCCTAGCGCCCGGGTTCAATTCCCGGCCCCGGCCCCACTCAATTTCTTGGAAAGAACCTTGGATTAAGAACCTTGGAGCTTACTTTTCCGCTTGTAACTCTCATTAAATAGTTCATTTATGACTTATTCCTTCTTTTCCTTGAAGAATTCTGTGTAGCCGCAGTTCTCACAGTAGTAGGGTTGAATCTTGAAGTTGTATTTTTCAAGCCACTGAAGGCCTTCAGTCCTTCCCGAAGTGCATCTGAACGCATCGTTCAACGTTTGCTCAGAACCTCTAACCATTTTCCCGCGGCCCTTCGGGCACTTCCTGATTTCATTCGTGGTTTAACCTTTTCTTTCCTAATCGTGCTTGCAGGTGTTCAGCTATCGCGGACATGCTCAACAGTCTGTAATTTGTTTCATCGTTCAAATCCACGAGAAGACTCTCCATGCGTTCAACGTCAACAAAAGGAAGTTGTCTTGTCAGTTTCATTGCTTCGGCATAATCTGCGTAGTTTTCGTAGAAGGTTATGAAAAGTCTATTCTTGTCCTCACCCAAGCCGTTCACAGCCAGCAATGCAGCATGAGGATTACGTTCCTCGATTTTAGTTGTTATTTTCCTGATTTCTTTGAATCTCTCTTCGGTGAATGGCTCACCCAAATCTAGAAACGTGGCTCCCATAATTGTGTAGCCAAGCGCACGAAAATCAGGAATCATCGTGTACTCTTTGATGTAGCCTTCCTTTTCGAGCCTTGTCCTTGTTCTGGTCACTGTCGGCTGCGATATCCCCAATACCTTGGCGAGTTCTCTATCGCTTCTGCGACTATTCTTCATAAGCTCAGAAATCAATTTCAATTCGACATCTCTAAGGGGCTTTTTCATACGTCTCATCTCAACTGTTCTCGAGTCTTTTTGTCTATACTTACGTTCATTCATGGTTTAACACCTTTGTTCTCTCCATAAAGAAAAACGGCAAGTTGGCACTTCTTGCACCTCCAAGCTGTGAACTCGCGTATAGACTCTGACCAAAGTTGTGAGAAGATTGTCTCTTCATAATCATCGCCAAATCACATGGCGTTATGTACAAACTGCATGACACCCTTTTCGAGGTCTCCACCGCATTTGGGACATTTCTTAGGTTCATCTTCAGTCATGACTTAACGCCTTTATGCGAATCTTTGATCATCATCTTTTACCCTCGCAGTAAGGACACCTATCCTGTACTTCGTCAAACAGGCCCCCACAATATCGGCAGCGTATCTTAACTACTTCCCGAATGATGACTACTCTGCTCGGCATTCTCGGTGCTTTCGTTGGATTTGGGTCTTCTTCACTTCTTGTCGCAGGAGTTGGAGTGGCCAGTTCCTTCCAGAAATCTGCTGAATACATCCTGTTCAAGAGGCTGGATCCTTTTCGCTCCTTGCCCAGCCTGATCAGCGTCGCTGACGTGAAAATCCATTCTACGTCATGCCTCATGTCAGGCTCCCATGTTGCACCGCAGTTCTGGCATGTCATTCCATTTGGAACTAAGTCTCCCCAAGTAAACTCCATAGTCTGGCTCTTGCAGAAAGGGCAACTCGGAAAATAACTCAATATCTGATTTTCAACTTCATCGCGTCTGGGCGGCGTGGGTGCTTCATAATTCACAGGTCAACACCGTGCTTATTGTCTCATTCATTTCCTTTAAGCCTACCTCCATCCACATTCACCCCATAGACTCTCGCAGTTCTATTCAACTTGTCAATTTCGCTCTCGAGTCATATCGGCGGTCTAGTGTGCTTCTTCGTCTCCTCATTGGCTTTTTTCCATTTTTCGAATTCCTTGGACGGAGGGTCTTCAACATAAAGTTTCTTCCTCAGAGCCTCAAGAGGCCTGTTTTTGTCCCCCAGAAATTCTGCTGCAGTTTGCACTGTGGACCCTGATTGGTATGTCTGGTAAAAAAGGTCAACGGTCTTCTTCTGCCATTCTTCGTCCCTTATTATGTGGTGGTCAAGGATAACGTGGGGAACTATTGCGACGATTTCCGCCAGGTTCTTCAGTCCGGTTTGGAGCTGGTTCTCACTGACTTTCAACGGAGACAGGTAGAGTGGTGGCCCGCCGATCATTAGTAACTGAGGCTTCTCCTCCGCTATTATTTGGAGTGGACGGCTTGACATTGGGCCTTGGACGTCAGGGGCGAAGAGAAATTTCTCTTCTCCTGTTTCTATTGTGGCCATAAGAACCCATCCAAGTTCCGATCTTTCGGAGCCGTGGAAAACAGGTTCTGAAAATCGCAGCTTTGTCGGCCCAAACGTGAACGACCTGCCGTCGGCGTTCAGGATCTCCCGCCCGTGCCTTCCGCCGGTTTTCGAGAACATCCATCCTCTTTCGCGTTGGCTGAAGTTTATATTCTCCCGCGGGTTCTTCACGAGAATGACCTTGTCTCGATAGATCTGCTTCGCCGTTTCATCAGCCTCGGTCCAGTTTACTAGCCAATCCTCGAATGAGGGAGTATGATGATCGTAATGATAGTGGCTTATCGTGACAACTTCCGCTTTGTCTGCTGCCTCTGCGATTCTCTTTCTGGCTTCAGCAATTGCATGCAGCTCTTGAGGATGAGGTGGAAGACCGAACCGGTTAGGGCACAGGGATACGCCCGCATCTAGGAGTAAACGGAGGTCCGCGGTCTCGACGTAAGTGCACATTGACCTGACTCCTAGGCTTTCAGCCGCAAGCGGAACGACGCGAATGTTTCTAAGCATACGTTCTCACCTTGGTCAATGGTGCCGCGTATAAGCTTTTATTCGGGCGCTTTCAGTTTTGATCAGCGGGCGATGAAGACTCTGGCCCCATGAATTCAAAATGATTGTGATCTTGAGTGCGGAGCACCGCTCACGCTCTCTTCGGGTTCACGATGAACCCTGGAGGGGGCGCTGATACTCATTCAATTTGCTGATGTATTGACCATCATGAAAATAGAGGCCAGCCTGTTAACCGAATATGGTCAGAGGACTTCTTACTTTGACCAGGTGAAATTCTTTTGAAATCCCTCATCTGTACTTCACATATCGATGATTTCTTGTGTGAAGAGCAAAAAGCACTGCAAATATCGTTGACAATAGGGACCAAATCGTCAATTGCGTCAGAAAAGTCTGGAAGAAATCCAAGTCTTGCGTTGAAGATTCAATCGAGCTTGCTTGTGAGTGATCCCAAAGCACCGTTCCCGGTTTGAGAGTTCGGGTTTCATAGGAAAAGATGAGCGTAGCGCCATCCTGGTTTGAGCCTGCGAGACGCTGCACGTCAACTCCTGTATAAGGTTCTCCTCCCCATGTGGCATCGTGGTCCAGGTACGAAACGTCTCCCTGGATTGACCAAGCTTTCTCGGGAAGTACCCATCTGTCTTGTTTCAAATACCTCGCATTTTTAAGCAGTACCGACCATTGGTTGTTGGCAATAATTTCTGAACCTGTCACTCCAAACTGGAAGAAGTCTACTATTCGTCCATATGGGAATTGTTGTCCAATAACGTTTCCTGTATAAAACTGGGGCATAATGTTCTCGCAGTCTGAAAGCTCAGATACCTTTATTGACATAAGGAACAGCTCGATGGCTTCAGTTTTGATCGAGTAGTTAAGCAAGCCTTCGGGAGTCCATCGTGCAAACAGTGTCACCTGCGTGGCCGATTCGATGCCGAGCAATTGCCAAGTGTATGTATAGACAAGTCGCGAATCCTGTTGTTGAATAGGAAGCGATGCTTCCATAGTCTGCTGCAAGCCAACGTCAACGAAAAGGTTGCCCGAGAAATCGAGTGCAACTATCATATAGAACCCGTAGTCGATGAACAAGTATTTGTGATCTTGAGCTTGAAGAAATAAGCCAGCTCCTAGCCAACTTCCAGTGGGAAAAGAGGTCGCGTTTGTCGAAGGAAACGCAACTGTGGCTGTTGCGCCATCGATCATTCTGTAGGTTCGAAAATCATCGCTGAGAATGTGGAAGCCTGCGACGTAAGGCTGGTCCGAGCTTATCTCGACTACATGATGGTTATTCACGGGCACCAAACGAATCGGGTCGGTGGCCCTGGTCCCTACAAATCCAAGTGAGGCCGTAACCAAGAACAACACCATGAACATGGGGACTTTTTGAATTATCGCACGATGAATACTCATCGTCAACTGCCCTCTAGGAAAATATAGCAATCGCCAAGCTTTAATTCTGACGCAAAGAGAATTCTTGTTATGAGTCCATCTTGCCCGAAGTGCGGCAGAAACGTGCCTGACGACGTAACCTATTGTCCCTATTGCGCACATGGGCTCAAACCTTCTGCCTTAACCGGTAAGGTGTCGGCCGCAGGTGTGCTAATGCTCATAGCCGGCTCCGCGTTCTTTGTGATCTTTGTCCTCTCAGTATCTGCGCTTCTTCAAATCTATTCGTGGTATCCACCGTTGACCGCGCAGAAATGGTTCCTCTACGACGCAGTGTTCACAGGCTTTTGTCTCTGCGGTTTTCTGTCAGCCATGTTGTCCTCGGCGCTGATATTCGCGCGCAGGTTCTATCGACCGACAATGACTCTAGCCGTGGTTTCTACACTCCTCGGCGCGTGCGTTTGGGCCACGTCAATGATTATACCCGAGTTTAACCTCATGTCCTCGATCCTGTACTACTTTTTGCCTATGCTTCTTTCGCCATTGATAGGGGTGTTACTGATTCTTCCAAGAAAACAGGAGTTTCAACAAAGTACAAGACAGAAGAACTGACGATCAGGAAAACTGTCGCCTTCAAATGCGCTCACGTTAGCATTGGCATCGCTTGGCGTTGTTTTCGTTCAGAAGTTTGGGCAGTTCGATCTCACTCCAAAGCTCAGCGTATCTCACACGATCGCGGCTCAGTTTGACGGTTGGTGTTCTTTGAAGCTTGATGTCGTATTCGCACGATTTGTTTTTGCACGTCATTCTGCTTGCCTTCAAGCGCGTTTCTTAGGCCGACAGGGCCTTGCTCTCTGAAAAACTCCTGAACTGGACTTTTATGAGGGAATTGGCAACCACTGAGACGGAACGAGAGGCAAGGCCCGTCAAGCCTACGGGTTAACTGTGAGCCATGGGATCGGTTAAAAGGGTAATTGCGGACCGACCATCTTGAAGATGGGAGAGGGCAGTTAAAGTGAATGACCGAGAGAATTGACGAGGGAAGAAAATGACTTTTATTGATGCTTTTGTATACCGTCGTTGCATTTGCAAACTAGAACATTGTAAATGTGCCAAACGATGCTGTCGAAAAGGGTGACGAGCACGTTGATCGATAGTAGAAGCTTTGGCAATCCCCTTATTTGTCTTGAGGAGGTTTCTCCCAGAGTTCCAGTTTCTTCTTTTTCAGGTCTCGGCGTTTTCTGTGCAGGAATCGGTAGACTGTGCCATGCATGCTGCCCTTGATCAACATCTCTATGGCTTCTCGCGCGACCTGAAGTTGATCCATCGTTCCGATGATCGCGACTGTGTGCCCGTAGACTGCCACGTTTGCGTCCGTGAGTTCTTCGATTATTCCGCGGGTTTTGCCGTTCATCCCGATTATCCTACCCTTGACTCGTTTGATGTCGGCTTCAGATTTCCCAAAGACCGCTCTTAGATCTAGAATATCGAGGACTGCTTGCTCATCGCGGATCAAACGAAAAGCGTGCTCGGGCGAAAATCCTCTGCCAAGGGCTGTGACGACGTCCTTTGCGCTGAAGAGCATTGATGGGTCAGTGGCGCCTTCTTTCATAAGGATGTTGACGTCACCTGCCTCACTGTCTATCTGCAGTTCCACAGAAAGTTTGTCTTCGATGCTTTTCTTTGTCCTGCCTTCGGGACCGATGACGACGCCCACTCGTTCTTTGGGGATTTTTATGAAAGTGTTAGCTCGAGCCACGACCAGTAACCCTCCGGTAACTTTCGTCAACCGATAGTACTTTCGCACCTAAGCGGTTAAAATACTTATTGAGGTTAGTCAAGTCTCTGCGAAGTAGGAAGTCGGCCATTGGGTGCACCAGTGGGACAGCTTGTGCGACGTCAAACAAAACTGTTCGGCCTCGCCATATCATGATGTTGTACTCGCTCAAGTCTCCGTGAACCAGACCCGCCTTCTTGTACAGTCTTTCCAGATAAGTCATCAAATCTTCGTAGACTTTTTCAGGGTTCTTCGGGGGCTTTTCCTTAAGTGAAGGCGCGCCCTCACCGTTTTCGCCGATGAACTCCATAATCAGAACGTTGTTTCTCACCGCAATTGGTTTCGGGACTCGCACTTTTGCGCGTACAGCCAGCCCCAGGTTCTTGAACTCTTTTTGAGCCCAAGCAAAAATCAGTGATCTAGTCCCGTGTTTCACACCTTGGAATCTGGGGTCTCCTTCAATGTATTTGAGCATGCCCTTGCGGAATTCGGAAGACACGACCAGGTAGATTTTGATCGCTAGCTCTTTCCCTTCTTTGCTTTTACCCCAATAAACGCGCGCCTCTTTTCCAGCTTTTATGACACCGTGTATCTCGCCAATCGTGCCTTTGTTCATGAAGTCATAGATTACCATCAGGGTAGACCGGTCGAATACCTCTTCTAAAACCTCGTACTCTTCGCTTCGTTTCTCCTTCATCAGTTGATCTGTTTCATACGACTTCTCATGTTTCAGAAGCCTTTTGTCGACATTATTGCGATAGGTCAAAGGAATCCCTCGTCGAACTTGTCGGAGAGCTAGATGGTTATGTGACCTTGTCTGCGGAGCTGTTCTGCCTGCGATTTTGTGTAGCGCCAGAATAAATCGCCGCGCTTATCGCCCTGAAAGTCCCAAGGAGAAACTAAAACTATGTCTCCTTCGCGTATCCACACGCGCCTTTTCATTTTGCCGCGTATTCGGCATAGACGTTCACGCCCATCTTGACATTTGACAAGAATCCGGTCGTAGCCAAGCAATTTTACAGCCACGCCCAAAACGTCGTTTGGAGAAGGCAGCACTAGCGTGTTTAGTTCTTGTTCTGACAGGACCTTCTTCTTACCCAACCAAGCACCTCAGACGCATTTCTGCTAAAGAATCATGATTCTTGCTTTTAAAACTATGTTCGAATATTAGGAACCTAGGGTTCACAGCCTAACAATCTGAACATGGGGGACGCCATTGGTGATCTCCCCAGCACAATTCCCATTTTTCTATTCCCAAGCGCGCGCGTTCTTTAAAGATCCCGTTCGGTGCTTCTGCTCTTAACCTGTTGCAGTAGCCATGTTAAAGCGAAGGCTGAGGCATAGACTAAACGCTCTTGCATATGTTTGAAGTTTCTGAGCTCTAAAACTTCGGATAACACGTTTTCTCTCGACAGAAGACTATCCATTTGCTTGTAATGTCTGCAGGTGGATGAATAGTCGACCACGACTCTCATGTTTTTTGCTTCAATCCATTCCTTTATGTATGCATCTTCAAGAACATGCAAGTGTTTTGGAATTCTAATGTCCTTTACTGCTTCTTTTCGTATAAGAATGTCATGGCATCCCCCTCTGATGGCGAAGACTCGTCCTTCCATCCATTTGAACATCTTGATTAGAATTCTGTTGTTTACATCTCCAGGTATGTCGACACCCCATATGGCTCCAACGTTTTCTTCAATGCACCTCGATGCTTTGCTGAACCAATTTTCGCATAGGACAACGTCGCTGTCTACGAAGAGAAACCAATCCGTCTGTGCCTCTTGAATTCCTCTTTGACGAGCCTCGCCTCTTGAACCCTCTTCGGAAATAACGTCTACATTTCGGTATATCTGCTCAAATTCGTCAAGTATTTCATGAGTATTGTCGGAAGAATAAGCATCTATAACTGTCAGACGTCTAACGGGCACATTTTTATACACCGATTTCAAACAAGCTCGAAGGAAACGATCACTATTCTTCGTGAGCATTACGACGTCGATCGGTCTCATAGGCGTTGATTCTCACTTTTCCTAGTATATATTCTCCGTGCGCGTTTTTAGCCAGATCTGACCTGACTTGCCAAATCAGCGCGCGCGCATAGTATTTGTGCTAGAGTTTCACAATTTGAGCATGAGGGACACCTTCTATCTGCAGAATGGCTTCGGAATGCACGAAGCCTTTTTCAATCGCCTTTTTCACAACGTTCTTTCCGACCATGTTCACAATGGTCGACGATTCTATCATCGACACGGCCTCCTCAACGTCCACTCTGGTGCCCCTGTAAAAATCTTCCTTCACGCAGAAAACTATCTTTCCTTCCCGAAGCGTCCTCCCAAGTATCTCAGTGTCACACATACAAAGAAGGACGTTTCTGCCGATCTTCTTGAGGTTCATGTACACGTCCAATATTGGACACTCTTACAGCTGCTTAATTGAGGACCTTGCCCCACAAGCTTGACAAACGATAAATGACAAACGTTTTTCCTTGACAACTTTCGTATCCGGACGCTTACAGACAGGGCACACAACGAAGGTCTCCAGGTATCTTTGAATCAACCGTTGAAACGTGTCTTCCAAGAACTTGCCCTGGAAGATGACTCTGGAACCTTGCATAGTCGCTGCTGTGGCCATTTCGCCTGACAAGTATTTAAGTAAGTGTTGCGGGTCGCGGTCTAAGGCGTCGGCTATTTCTTTGAAGTTGAAGATCACTGTTCGCATGCCTATTCTTGCGTAATTGAGCCTTGGCACCTCCAGTCGCTCGCGTTTAGAGGCTACATCTGGAACTTGAGCCCTAGCCCTTTTCAGCAGAGTGTCATAATCATATTCCATGTTCGTTCTCCTGAAGAACAAAACGCACGATACTATTAAAGACTTTAGCGCCCATTTCTCAAATCTCCGAGAGCGCAGTCAGCAACGGACAAAGGTCAACGTTATGCACTGCGTTGGATGCAGAAAACAATAAGAACACATGTGAACAAACGAAGTCACAGAGGCCGAACATGGGCAACGTATACTTGTATACAGGCACCGGCGCGGGAAAAACAGCGAATGCGCTGGGTTTGGCGCTGCGCTCCGTTGGGCACAAACGCAAGGTTGTCATAGTTCAGTTCTTGAAATGGTGGAAAAACACCGGCGAGTACAGAATCCAGAAAATGCTTGAACCATACTACGAAATATATCAGTTCGGCAGAGAAGGGTGGATAGGCCTCGGTACTTTGGGTGACGAGGACAAAAAGCTGGCCGAAAAAGCCTTGAAGTTTGCAGAGAAAATCGTTATGGAAAAGAAGCCAGACCTACTTGTTCTTGATGAAATAAACCTGGCCTTGTACAGTCAACTCTTGGACACAAAAGATGTTCTTCGATTATTAGACAAAATACCAAAAGGCACAGATGTCGTCTTGACAGGAAGGTTTGCTCCACAGGGGCTCATAGATAGAGCAGACTTTGTCAACGAGATCAAAGAGATAAAATCCGCCAAAACAACGGTCACGACGAAGGGAATACAATACTGAATCGGTGGGAAAAGAACCTGACAAAAGTCAAAAAGTCCCTAGAATCTTCTGGTCCACAGAGAGATGACTACAAAGATCTCGTCCACAAGTACTACTCAGGGATGAGTCTGAAAGAATGGAAAAGACTTGAACAAGACGCATACCACCGTCTGGAATTCGCCACGACGACGCACTATCTAGAGAAGTACCTTCCACCAGGTGGACTTGTGCTCGATGCTGGCGGCGGACCAGGACGGTACGCAATACATCTTGCGAAGATGGGCTACAACGTAGTGCTTCTTGATTTCACACCTGAACTGCTTGACAAAGCAAGAAGACAAATCAAAAGAGCGAAGGTCGAAAACAAGATTGACAGAGTCATGCACGGAACCATGTGCGACCTATCTTCATTTGATGATGGAAAATTCGACGCAGTACTCTGCCTGGGAGGTGCGCTGTCCCATGTCCTCGACAGACATGAAAGAGAGAAAGCCGTTCACGAATTAATTCGAGTCGCGAAAAAGGGCGCGCCCATGTTTGTTTCCGTCATCGAACAAATGGCCTTGCTGGTCACCGAGCTTGTGCGCTTTCCACATGAAATAGAAATGGATTTGTTCCGGAGAATCAGGGAAACAGGTGATTATTACGGCGGCTGCGGTTTCGCACCGTGCCACTTCTACAACCCTGAGGAAATCAAGAAAGAGTTCGAAAATGAAGGACTTGCCGTGTTGGAAATGGCGGGGCTTGAGGGATTGGCAAGCGGACATCCGAAGGAAACAAACCGGCTTTACAGAAAATACCCTAAAGCGTGGAACATATGGTGGGAAACCCATCTTAAGACCTGCATGGAACCGACGAGTGTAGGCATAAGCGAACACTTTATGATAGTCTGTAGAAAGTGACTCCTCATCTCGGTCGGCGTTCTTTTTTTCTTCCACAATAATTGAAGAAAAGTTAATGAACTCTCCTTGACCTAGTGTGTAAGTCACGCGCGGTGAAAGCCTTGAACAAGAACGCTCATCCTTACATTCCAAACTCCGTCTCAAAGATCAAAGAAGAAATGATGCGCGAAATCGGCATAACACAAATTGATCAATTATTTCGAGACATCCCGGACAAGTGTCGCCTCAAGAAAGAGTTGAGCCTTCCCGAGCACGGTCTGTCAGAGTTTGAGGTCAGGAAACACGTGGAAAACCTCATGTCCAATACTAAAACGTGCAGCAATATGCCTCTGTTCTTAGGAGCTGGATGCTGGCCCCATTATGTTCCCGCTGTCGTTGAAGAAATATCCCGTCGCAGCGAGTTTCTGACGTCTTACACTCCGTATCAGCCAGAGATTTCACAGGGAATGCTGCAGACCCTTTTCGAGTACCAAAGCATGATCTGTGAACTAACATCCATGATGGTTGCGAACTGTTCCATGTACGATTGGGCGACGGCTCTAGGCGAAGCAGCCCGAATGGCGGCACGAGTCAGAGGAAAAAACGAAATTCTGGTTCCTGAAATCATCCACCCAGAACGAGCTTCAACTCTCAAAGTTTACACAGATCCAGCAGGCATCAAAGTCAAGAAGATAGGCTACGAAAAAGAAACGGGACAACTGAACCTAAACGATTTGAAGGACAAAATTTCAGAAAAGACAGCGGCAGTTTACATTGAAAATCCTTCCTACCTAGGATTTTTGGAAACAGAAGTTGAAGAAGTCGCCAAACAGGCACATGCCAAGAACACGTTGTTCATCGTCGGCGTCGACCCGACATCCCTTGGCGTGATAAAGCCTCCTGGCGAATACGGTGCAGACATCGTGATTGGGGAAGCCCAGCCCCTTGGCAGCCCGATGAACTTCGGAGGCCCCCTGCTCGGCTTGATGGCTTGTCGAGACGACATGACATTGATCAGGCAGATGCCTGGAAGGATAATCGGACTAACGACAACACAAGACAACAGTAGACAAGCGTTCTGCATGACCATGCAGACAAGGGAACAGCACATCAGACGAGAAAAGGCGACCTCAAACATATGCACAAATGAGGCTTTGTGTGCCGTGACATCCGCTGTCTACATGGCGCTTCTCGGACCTGAAGGCTTTCGTGAACTAGGAGAAGCAATAATCTACAAGGCAAACTATGCGATGAACCTTCTTTCCAAGATAACCAAGGTCAAAACGCCAGTTTTCAAGGCGACCCACTTCAAAGAATTCACTGTCAACTTTGACGAAGCTGATTTAACTGTCAGGGAGGTAAACAAGCGTCTGCTGGAGCGCGGGATCCAGGGAGGAAAAGACCTTTCAAAGGAGTATCCTGAGCTTGGGGAGACAGGTCTCTACTGCGTCACTGAAATCCATTCGCACGATGAGATACAACGCTTGGCCACAGCTCTAAGAGAAATCGTAGGAGAAAGGTGAGAACCGAATGTTTCGACAAGCAAATTGGAAGGAGCCCGTAGTATTTGAGCTCGGCAGGAGTGGACGCAGAGGACATTTATTGCCCAACCCTGAAAACGAAATCAAAAAAGCTGTAGGCGACTTGGACAAGCTTATACCAAATAGCATCCGGAGAACTAGCAAAATCAGTCTCCCAGAATTGTCAGAAGTTGAAGTTAACCGCCACTACTTCCGTTTGTCAGAAATGAACTACGGAGTCGATTCAGGACTCTATCCCCTTGGAAGCTGCACAATGAAATACAACCCGAAGATAAACGAGTCACTGGCAGCTTTGCCCTCGTTGGGTATGATCCACCCGTATCAAGACGAAAAAACCGTGCAGGGTATTCTTGAGATCCTTTACACCTTGGAACGTTGGCTCAGTGAGATCACGGGAATGTACGAAGTATGCTTGCAACCAGCCGCTGGCGCACACGGCGAACTGTTGGGCACTCTCTTGATGCATGCCTGTTTGAAAGCAAATGGACAGTGCGACCAAAGAACGGAGGTGTTGATTCCTGACTCTGCGCACGGAACGAATCCTGCAAGCGCGGCTATGGCTGGATTCAACGTTGTGGTTCTTCCATCTGGAAACGATGGATGCATCGATATAGAAGCCTTGAAATCAGCAGTTTCGAGCAAGACGGCTGGCCTGATGCTGACGAACCCTAACACGTTAGGTCTGTTTGAAAAGGATATTGTGGAAATCGCCAAAATCGTTCACGAAGCCGGAGGATTGCTCTATTATGACGGTGCCAACCTGAACCCGTTGTTGGGCAAGGCGAGGCCTGGAGACATGGGGTTTGACATAGTCCACATCAACATTCACAAAACGTTCAGCGCGCCTCACGGTGGGGGCGGACCTGGCGCTGGACCAGTCGGAGTCATAAAGGAGTTGGCCAAATTCCTTCCTGTGCCAGCCATAGCCTACGACGGAAATGCTTATCGACTAGACTATGACAAGCCAAATAGCATCGGCAAAATGAAGGGTTTCTTCGGGAACACAGCCGTGCTGCTGAGGGCTTATGCTTACATTTTGACTATGGGTGCAGAAGGTTTGAGAGAAGCAGCCGAAGTTTCAGTCCTAAACGCGAACTATTTGATGGAGAGACTCCGCAAAATCAAAGGTTTGACCCTGCCATACGATTCGGTGAAGCCCAGAAAGCACGAGTGCGTCATCAGTGCCAAACCGCTTAGGGATCAAACTGGTGTTTCGGCCTTGAACGTTGCCAAACGCCTTCTTGATTACGGATTTCACGCGCCGACGATCTATTTTCCCCTTATAGTCGACGAAGCTTTGATGGTCGAGCCAACAGAAACGTCTGATCGGGAAGAACTGGACAGGTTCGCGGACACAGTAGCAAAGATATGTGAAGAAGCCTACACCAACCCAGATATTGTGCTCAAAGCACCCCAGAACACGGCTGTTTCACGTTTGGACGAGGTGAAAGCATCGCACCCCAAGACTATGAGATTGAGCTGGCGGATGCATCTGGCCAAGAAATGAAGAAATGCATGGCGGCGCGCGACACGTATATACGATGCTTCTGTGATTTACCGTACCCAGAGAATTGGAAGTGCAAATAGTTGACTGAAATAGAGGATAAGGTTCGTGAAGCTGTTGGTCAAGTGGTTGACCCGGAGACAGGAATGACTTTTGCTGATATGCAGATGATCACGAGTGTGAAGGAAGAAGCAGGAACAGTCAAGGTCGAGTTTGTGCCTTCAAGTCCATTCTGCCCAATAGCCTTCAAGCTCGCACAAGACATCAAGAACGCCGCAACTAAAGTTCCCGGCGTCAAGAAAGCTTTGATCTACTGCCGCGGCCACATGATGGAACAACAGATAAACGACCAAACCAACAAAGACTAATGCAGAAAATATCCTTCAATTCTCTCCAGTTTTTCTAATGCATATTCAATTTCTCCATGTTCACATCTGCAGACGGCTCGCTGTTACCACGTGCCTAGACACCTTAAATATCGGTATCATGTGAGCTGTTACACCAGAACTGAGGATGATCCCTTGTCAAAGAAGACCGAGCCGGCTTGCCGGAACGCTTGCGGAGTCCATGATATTTACTGTTGTGGATCGCATGTCAAGATAGATGAAAAAGGAATAACGATTTTGACTGAACCCGCCGTGACTTACTGTCCACTCCACGAGTCTCTGTATGGAACTAAAAAGATCGACGCTCAAGCAGTGAAGAAGAGTGTTGAGACGAAAATTGGAGGGTTTGGATTCTGCTGCAGAGACCGAGACTTCAGTTTTGACTCGATTGTAGCTTATGGCGCATCTGAGATGATGAGTGTTTGGCTGGACAAGGGTTTGATTGATTGCGCAGTTGTTGTGTGTGATGGTGCAGGCACAGTGATAACTAACAACGGGAAACTCGTTCAAGGGATTGGTGCACGTTTGACAGGAATCATCAAGACTTCGCCCATTCGAGAAGTAATCGGTCACATAGAGAGAAACGGCGGAGCAGTCCTGGACAAGACCGAAGCTACAATCGACCAGGCTGCGGGCGTGAAGCACGCTTTCATGGCAGGAGCAAAGCACGTTGCTGTCAGTGTTGCAAGTTTTCAAGCAAAGGCGATAAGCGATATTCGTCGACTCGAGAAAACTGAAGGCAAAGCGGCGGTCATCTTCTCCGTATGCAATACCTTGGCAAAGAAATCGGACGTGAAACACATAGTAAAGGCAGATATTGCCTGTGCCAGTGCTTCGACGATACTTCGAAACGCAGTTGGCAGCAGAGCACTGCTTCAAGTCGGTGTGACAATACCAGTATACGCCCTGACCGAAAAAGGCAAAGAGCTGGTTCTCGACTATCTAGCAGTGTTCAAAGACAAGTTGGTCGCGTTCAGAACGGGCAAGCTGCCCTACGAGATCAAGAACAGGGGTCCTGAAAGAAGAGGCATACCTCACGAATAGAAGTGTCAACCCTGCCGAAAAATGGACCCGACCTATGGTGAGCTATTTCGCCAGTTTACTTTTGAAGCATAGAAGCAAAACAATCAGCAAGTTCTGTGCGACTAGGTTTGCGATGAGGGGCGGTACGACTGAGGACCCAAACATTGTCAGACCTATCACCAAGCTTAGTCCCGCGTTTTTGACGCATGTTGCGATTCCAGCACTGATCGCGTGTGCGTAGCCGAACTTCTTGCCGACAAGGAAGGCAATGCTAAATCCTAGGCCAAGAGAGGCGAACATAAAAACATTCAGCAGCCCAAACTGCAGAAGGTTTTCTCTGACGCTTTCGATTCCAGGTGCTATTGAACCCCAGATGAGGAGGAACACGACGACAAGTTCAAGGTGCGCCGTATGGCGCGTCACTCGACCCCATTCTATGTGCACTGCTTTTTTGAGCAGCAACACTGTCACTGCTGGTACGAGTATCAGTTCAGCCAACATTAAGATCATTGGGTAAGGGTCGAATGAGGCGATTGCGCCTGTTGCCAGGAGCATTGATGCTGGAACGGTAACTACGGCAAACAGGCTGGATATAGCTGTAGCAACCAACGCGAATGCTATGTCTCCTTTGAAGATCCTTGTCCAGAAGCCGGCCGCTGCTGCAGGAGGCGACGAGAGAGCAAGGACGATCCCGGAAAAAAGGATGGGGGCAAAGAAGACTCTCCCGATCAGGGCTAGAAGCGGCATGAAAACGAACGTCATAAGCAATGCCCATCCAAGCGGTTTCGGGTCTCGGACGGAGTTTTTCACGTCTTCCGTATCGATTCGCAAGTACAAGAAAAGCATGAGCACAACAAGCAGAAGCCCAATGTAGTTCTTCCAAAGCAACCCCACTGCTGGGAGCAAAAACCCCAAGACTATGCCTGCAATTATCACTAGCGGTGTGACGCTTGTCGTCAAGAAAGTACTTATTTTGTTCGTGCTTCCAAACCCGACCTAGCATTTGAGGCGCTTTCATTGTAGTTCTCAAGATATTAAAGCAAGCGTCTCAAAGACCTGTAGTCGCATTGGTGGAATTTGATCATTTCTCTCAAGAAGAAAATTCCGCGAACGATGTCAGACTGAACAGTATGGATTCTGAAGTTTGATGTTGTGAAACCCTTAATTTTCAAGCCTGTCAATATCCACAGATGAGGACATCAAAACAAGTTTTCGGTTCATTTTGCATCATTTATTAGGTCGTCTATTTTCATTCTTATGACTTGTGGAGTTTCAGCTTTTCTTCTTTCTTGGCAACCAACCAGCCAGCCAAGCAATGCCACCAACGAGAGCGAAGATTCCAAAGACCAAAGCCCAGAGCAGAAGGGCTAACGGCAAGCTCATGGTCATCTGAGTCAAGAGATAGATTAGAATGCCTACGCTTGCTATGAGGAGCAGAACCATTCCAAGGATTATCCAGCCATGTTTCATTTGACTGACTCACCCCCTCAGATTTACATTCTTGCCTTCAAGCAACTCAATTCACTACTCAAGTTCATAGAACTGGTTCAGCTATAACTTTTCCGCAACGTCAAAAGTTGTTGTTGTTGGATAAAACTTTACCCCCAAACCCAAACTAATGTTCTTTGTGTTCATTCTATCGCTATCTGACTGACGATTTCGTTATCGACTATTGTAGAAGACTTGACAGGAAAGACTTCACCGTCAAATCAGAAGACTTTTCAACTAAGCGAAAAGGTAAGAGGGAATATCTAAACGATTCTCAGACGCATGATTTTGTCAAAGCTTTGAATCAGTACTTCCAAAGCAAAGTCAGGATGCCAAGAGTAAGAATGGGTGAGCAACAGGAAATTGAGACTCTGATCAATGAGGAAGCTCTGCTTCTGGCAATGTTTCTACGGGATGAAAGAAAATCATGGAGACCCAGAATCGTTCAGCTTTCAAGATAGCATGCTGAGACCAGAGATATCGTTGTTCTTGTTAGCGTCTTCTTTTCTTGATATAGGCGTCAGAATGGAGGCAGTCAAGGTCAGGAGTCCTGCAATTACTGCACAAAGGAAGCCGTAGGACAAGAAAGCCGTGATCGAATAGGGAGAGGCGCCTCCCTGGCCGTAAAGAGGTATTCCTAAACTTACAAAGCCTGAGGCGAAAATTATCGGAGAAAGAACAATCACGATACCTGAAACTCCGACAATAATGTTCGGAGCTTTTCCTTTGTAAATGTTCATGAACGCAACACCAGCGATCCCCAGTAAGGCACCTATGATAAGTAGAATTGGAGCAGCTTGGATAAACCATGCTTTTCCAACGGCAGGAATAAACCCGCCGAGGCCGTATTCGTACAAGTCCTGCAACGAATAGGTCAGAGGAAATTCTCCATTATATGACCAAGAGTACCAAGGCAGAGCGGTGGAGATAAAGGCGACAAGAACAGCAACAAAAGCGATTACTGAACCTCGCTTCAATCCGATCTCTGTTTTGGGCGAACGACGACGAATAACAATCAAGCTCGCTCCGCTGATCACTGCGCATGCAAAGCTGGCGAAATAGAGTGCTATGAAGGGAAGTCGATAGGGATCTGGGCGAAGGAATGATTGGTAAACGCTGATCCTTAAATCAAACTCGTGTTCAGAAAGACCCTGGGTCAGATTGAACATTGCAATGACGTAGTAACTGCCCGGCTTGAGATTGTAGAAAAAAGCTTCGTCACTTTGTATCCGGATATACGAAGCATATGTGTCGTTCAGAGGCGAACCGGAAGGAGCTGTTGAAAGGTATGTCTCCAACATGTCAATATACTGTCCGCCTGAGACTGGAACAGCGCTTATCTCGCAGTAGTGGCCGTCGACTATCTGAAGCTGCTCACTGAAAGTCCCGTTCATTGCTACGGTCAAGGGAAAAGTCTTTTGAAAGACGATCCTCCCGATCTCTTCATGTGGAAGATTCAGACCTGTTATGAGTGTAGCTGTACCAACCAAGGCGAGTATCAGGCTTGACGCTTCGAAACGGTAAAAGACTTGTTTAAGAGTGACTCCAGACATCGTTGTCCATCGTACATTAGGTCATTTATGGATATACGTTTTCGGTCGGATTTTCTCCCCTGAGTAATCCTTGGTTTCTAGAGCGAAAAGTCCTCGCAAAAAAAGAAAGAGAGAGATCCGTGAAAAAAGCGTGCGCGCACTGTGTGTGTGCGGGTTTTGGGTTTTGGGATAAAACTTTACCCCTAAATCCACCCAATGATTTTGCGGACAGTCAAGTTCACGCTATTTGATTCTTCCAACTGGAGCTAAATACAAGGCTATTTCATTCTCCCCATCAACGCCGACAAAGTTGTCCAGCAATTTCTGATTGTAGGCAACTATCGCACATGTGCCTGCTCCAATTGACTCACAAGCAAGGTACAGATTCTGGCAAATATGTCCAACACTGATGAGAATATCCTTGAGTGAATCTTCCCCATATCGATATTCAGTCCGATAGGGCCTTACAGTCCATACGAAACGACCGCACTTTCCCCAACGAAGTTCTGGCCATTCGATGCTTCGTTAATTCTTGAGGGCAGGTCACCTGTCTCAGAGCATAGCTTGAGCAACTTGTGATTCAACGCCAGATATCGATACAGTCCCGGGTTTACTCCCTTCACTCTGTTGATAAGCAAATATGTCTCAAAAGGATGCATAGCTCCTTCAGAAGGAACAGTGCGAATCGTGACCAGCCCGTTGTGAATGAGTTTTTCTACACCTTGAGTGGCCCACAAGAGAAAAGAGAGCTCTTCAAGAGCCAGTGATTCCTGTGTGAAGTTTCGGCGACTTCGCCTGTTTCTAATTGTCTCTATCAGCGGCATGTTACCAAGGTTGAACTCCTCTGGACTGACTAGGTCGACGAGTTCTGCGTCTTTCGAATATGGCTTCTGAATTGGGGGGAGAGGCAATCCCTTCATCTGGTCAGTTTCAATTTCACTCATACCAGGTAACTCTTGATTCTTCAGGTACTTTCTGTAAGCAGGCACCATTCAAATCAACTTGACATTTTTCCCCTCTGAAAGAATGAATATTTGAACCTGTCGTTTCTCAATTCCTAACTTAGGCAACAGCAACCCGTTTGGCTGGTTGTTGTTGGGCTAAAGCTTTATCCCCACGGCGTCATGTAACTTGAACTATCTTCCTGTGTTGTCCTTCTTTTTTCTCTGATTTTCGGCATCTTTTGCCTCTGCCATTATTACAACATCTTTTATGGTCGTAGGTCTGTTCGTAGCCTTGAGAACTAGCTTTTCTCTCCATCCGCATTCACGGCATTCGAATTTTGGTGGAGTCCATCCGATATGAGCCGACATGTCTCCAGTCATGGAGCCGACTCTTCGAACTAGGGGGCTTTTGCATTTCGGACAGACTTGAATGTCAACATACTTCTTTTCCTTTTCCAGCTCTTCCAAACCTTTCATTAGCTCTGGAAATAACTCACTTTCAGCTCTTTCAGTCTTTAAGGAACTAAGTTGCTTTTTCTTTTTCCTTTTTTTCTCCTCTTGCTCTTGTTCCGACATTAGAGGCACTACTATGGGATGCTGACAGAAAACTAATAAGAATACTGGTTGGTAAGTGTTCAACTGTGACTTTTTCCGCAATGCCAATTGTTGTGGCGGTAAAGTTTTATCCCGAACCCAAACCTTCAAAACAGATTTTAGTCTCAACTGTCATTCCCTTTTTCCATGCGGTTGCCAGTACAGGTTGAAGCCATAATCTTTCGAATAAACAGCGGCAGGATAGAGTATCTACTGCTGAAGAGATTGCCTGAGAGAAACGGGTTTTGGCAACCTGTAACTGGCGGCGTGGAAGAAGGAGAAAGCCGAGACGAAGCCTTGCATAGAGAAATAATGGAAGAAACTGGTATAGAAAATCTTGTCAGAGTGATAGAAGACATACACTATTTCGAATTTTCAGACCCTAACCTGAATAAGGAATACGTTTATGGCGTAGAAGTGGTTGCCACAGAGAAGGTAATGCTTGATGGAAAAAAGCACAGTGAATACAGGTGGTGTCACATCCAAGAGGCCACGCAATTGCTGCACTGGAAAGAGAACAAAGAAGCCTTGGAGAAGTTAAACACGATTCTGAGCAACTAGGTTCAACTATAACCTTTCCGCAGCTTCGAGCTGGTTGGATAGACGCGCGCGCCGAGACCGAAGAGACTCGGAAGCCTAAAAGTATAGCACCAAAACGCTGAGATCCAACACCAAAAGCCTTAAGTGCGGTCGGTTTGTAATGGTTGAATCGTCGAAAAAATAGGATGTTGAAAAATCTTGGCAGTTGAAGGATTTACTGGAGCTAGACAACCCGTAGACGTTAAAATCGGCGAATTAAACCCATCTTCCCGAGCCGTGAACGTGCTGGCCAAGGTCTTGTCCAAGAGCGAAGTCAGGAACGTTGCCGCAGGTAGAGATGGAGAACCGCACAAAGTCAGCGACGCACTAGTAGGAGACGAAACAGGATGCGTATACCTAACCCTTTGGGACGATAACATCGAGAAAGTCAAGGACGGCGACACAGTGAACATCAAAAATGGCTACATTAACCTGTTCAGAGGCAACATGCGTCTGAACGTTGGAAGGTACGGAACACTCGAGATTTCTGAAACGCCAATCGCAGGCGAAGTGAACACTGAAAACAACATGTCAACCAAGGTGTACGAGCAAGAGAGAAGACCATTCAGAGGCGGCGGAAGAGGAGATTTCGGCGGCAGACGGGATTTCGGCGGAAGAGACAGAAGAGGCGGCGGCTTCCGACCGAGACGATACTAGACGCGACAACGCGTTAAAGCAACTTCCACCATTTTCTTTTACTTAAAACGCCCCGAGCGTAGCCGCCATTTTCGACATTAACGACTTCTGGAGACCCCAAGAATGTCGAGTATGTGGAAAATAACCTCTTTGAACGAGGGAAATGAACAGGAATTCCTGTTTTCCTTGAAGAAGGACAAGCTTTTGCACATTTTCACATTCTATGACCTCAAGAACGCAAGGGACAAGACTGAAATCTGGAAAAGACATTCGTTACATCTTCCTTTTGCGATTTGAGACTCAATTCAAGCCTTTTCTTTTGAAATCTGAAAATATGTGACACCCTTTCTCTTTTGTCGTCGTCGCAAAAAAAAGGGTATCCCCTCATTTTCAGAATTGCATCTTTGCGCCGCGATAGGGTCTATGTTTCTCTTTGATCTCTAGTTGTTCTTTGAGTGCGTCAAGCTTGATTCGTTCTTTCTGTCTGAGTCTCATAATGTCAGGGTCTCTTTCGAGAAAAGCTTCTTTGACCGTCTTTTCACTCTGACAGTATCGGCATTGATGGAGAGGGTCGATGAGTTCCTTAGCTTGGGGCGGATTGACATTACAGTACCATTTGGAGGAAATTCTAGCTTGAAAACGCCTGTCACAGAGAGGCAAGTTGTCTTCGAGATACGTCGCATAGTCAAAGGTTTTTTCTTCCTCTGATTTTTCAGTCTTGATCCCTCTGTATACGTTGCAGATTAGATGATTCGCGTCTTTTCTGCTGGGAAGGTCGTTCTTTTTTTGGACGTCATTAAGAAGGTCTATGTCTTCATCGTAAGCGTCGGTATTTAACTTAGAATATGGTTTTCCATTTTGTTCAGGCGTAGACTTCTACCTCTTTCTTCTGTTCGTCGCGCTTTTTCCTTTCGGGTTCTCCAGCCTCACTACATAATGCCACTCCACTTTAGCGGGCTGAGATCAGTCTCCGCTCTTTTATTGTAGCCTTCTAGCACCTCAGAGTCGACAATCGCATGGTCTTTCGCCTTAAGGGGGACTCTTTTCAAAGCAAGCCCCGTTCCGACTTCCCCTCTCGCGAATCCAAGCTCTGTCCCGACTTCCTCCTTAATGAATCGCGGGTTTCCTTCCTCTATTTCTTTCATCTCTTTTCTGTCACCTCACAGGATAAAGAACATGGCAATTTCAACGATCATGACCACGACCCCAAGAATCGCCGTGATCCATTTCAACACTTGATCGACAAGAGTCATTTCTTCGCTTACCTCTCAATCTCTAAGGAAGGGCGGAAGGAAATCCGCCCTAGTCTTGGGTCTCTCTTCTTCTTTCGGCTTGGGTGTCACCCTGGCAATGTTCGCATCTATCCGACCCTTAACGATAGGAAGGACTCGCGGCAAGAAGCTGTCGAAAAACGCGCTAAGCGTCGCGTTCAACTGATTTCCGAACATCTCGCTCCTACGCTCCAACTCAGTTTTCTGCGCCGGTGTCTTCTGTCTTTTCCGTTTTCGCTGTTTCTTCTGTCGCGGCGGCAATGTTCTGACCCTTCTCAACTCTGACAAATTCAAACGATTCTAGCTCGGAAAATTCTTTCCAAAGTGCTGTCAGCTCCCCGGAGAAATAAGGCAGGTAGTCGCGAAACTCGCTCATTCGCGAGATCGACGCGTTGATCTGCTGAAATCTCTGTTCGCCTTCGGGATATTTTTCAAAATACGCGATTTCTTGCTCATCGTACCCGCTTCCCTTAGCCGCATGGACAAGTTTCTTTTCGATGAAAATCTTCCCTTTTCCGTGTTCCGTGAACATCAAGAACCTTAGTCTTCTGATCGTCAGGTTCAACGTGTTCCGTATGTAGTCGGTTCTCTCGTCAACGACGTTTTGTCTTTCCTTCTCGATGATCCTCTCAGCCTCTTTGCGAGCTTGTTCATAGAATTTTGCATATATCTGCTCTTGGAAGTCTACCGGAAAGGGCGGAGGAGTTTCAAACGCTTCTCTGTATTTTCTCACCCAAGCCTTCATTTCTTGAGGTTTCAGCACGTACTCGATGATCTTGTTTGTCAGTTCTCGGAGTCTACTCTCGTAGCATCCTTTTTCAAAAACCTCTGTGGGGGAAGGTGTCGCGGGTTCAATCAGGTAGTTCACTTTCTTTTTGCCTCACTAACAATTTTCTGTTGAAATTCGTCGTTGGAGAGAAAAACAACGGTCATGGTCTTGAGAGCCTTAGAGATAGATATGTCGTTGGCCTTGCAGACCTCTTTGAACTCTTTGTGTCTTGAAGCGTCTAGGCGTAGCCCTGTCAGTACCGTTTTCATTTTCTAGTCTCTGATTTATCTAACGTGTTAGACTTGGTTTTTAACCTCTGCACACGTCTTTCTGTTAAGCCTAGAGTGACATTCTAGGTGAATATTAGTGAATCTATCAACGAAAAACGAGAGCTAGATGAGTGACAAAAGAGAATTGAACCGTGTTTTCAAAAAACGTGGTGAATAGGTCTTTTTTGTTGTTCGTCGGGAGAGTCAAAGAGAATGAGCGCGGGGGGTAGTGTAAAAAAAACACTAGGTTGTCAAAACTACATAGTTTTCAGAAAATCATAGCCAGGGGGTTCTGCCCCCCCGTCAAAGTCTATTTCGGCGTACTAGTCTTGAGTTGCTCGATAGCGTAGTCCATAACATGGCTTCTGCTTCTGAACCTCTTTGTTTCGACTTGTTTGTCGATCCATTTGAGATTTTCCTGATCTATTGAAAAGCTTGTTTTGATTTTCTTTCCCAAGCTAGCACACCACTTAGTAAGTATTACCGAAACGTATTTATCTGTTTTGCGCTTACTTATTACCCACAATAGGTAAAAGGTGTGTAGTATGGTTAGAAGAACAACAATCCACAAGTTCGTAACCGAGAACGGGTATCAGTTGATAGAAAAATATGGAAAGAGTGAGACTAGCAGAATGTTGAAGCTCTCAAGACCTACGTTAGACCGACTTCTGAAACAGTTCCCTCAAGCTCCTGCAAGGACTATTCCGAAATACGTTTTTGCGTGGGAAGAGACCGAGGGAAACAAGGTTTTCGCGGAGAAATATCAGGGCCTTCTGAGGCACTACAGAAGATACGTTAGAATCGGCATGCGGGCATGGCTTTTGCTCGACAAAAAAGACCCCGTATCATGGGACATTGAAGAGTACCGCAAGTTATGGAAAGCTGAGCACTTCCGAGACCAGGCTACCGGTAGAATCAACTTCCTTTCGGCGTGCGTCTTGAGGAAATGGATGGTTGCGACAGGAAAAAGCGATCTCTGCAAGCTCGAAGAGTTCGGAACTAAGAGATTGAAGAGACCGAAAGGACTCAAGAAACAATGGTTCTTAGAAGATGACGAGATAACGCGACTGATTGAAGCGACCGAGGGAAGACCCCTTCTAGTTGGGTTTGTTGTGAGCCTTCTCGGCGGCGGGAGAGCTTCAAGCGCAATGCCGAGATCAAGCACTAAGACGAAAGGAATTCGCCCTATCGACGTTGACGACAGAAATAACGGAATACTGATGTTTGAGCCGAAGCGTCAAGAATACGTTTCGAGGCTTTTCCATCCAAAGGTGATCGAGCTTCTCAAGAGGTACATCGCTGATGAAGGGATAAAACCGAATGAGCCTTGCTTCCCAGAGTACCAATGTATGCGAGAAGCTCTCAATGAAACTGCGGAGCGAGCGAAGGTGTCGAAACTCGCGGATATGGTCGGGTGTTGGCATATCACGAAACACACTTTTGTCTCCCAGGGCGCCTATCACGGTTTGAGCCTTGAAGTTCTAAGCGAGCAGACAGGGACAGACGCCAATACTCTGATGGAATTCTACGCAGGGATGAAAGAGAAAAAGATGCGGTTAGAACTGCTTGGAGAAAAGGTTGAGATCGAGCCTTTTCATGAATGGGCGTTGAGAGTCATAATCGACCCCGCAGTGAAAAGGTATGAAGCGGTGAAAAGAGAATTTCGGTGAAAGAATTCACCGCTAACACTCTTTTTTTAAGGGTCTTCTAGCGTACCGTTGTAACTTTTCTTATAATGGTCGGGCATGGTCAAAAATTCTCCGAAAGAAGCTCAATTCTCTCGGTTTACGAGTGTCTACCATTCAATCTATCGGTTTCTTGAGAAATGCACTTGAAATCAGCGTTTTCGCCCTTTTAGGGCATGGTGTTATTTTGGCGCGTTACATAACACCATCAACTCCATACCTCATAACACCATCAATAACACCATGAAAAGTGAGTTAAGGGTAAACGTTACAACTTTTGTTACACTTCTGTAACGATTTACATGGTCTTCTATGGTTGGCAGTAGTAATCTGGATAGCTTCGCGGAACAAGAGAAGTGGATACCTAATCCAATTCGATAAGAAAATCATCCACACGCACGGAAACAGCGAATGCCTACCACAACTGCTTAAGAAAATCGATGTTCACGAAGCAAAGTTTGCCATCGAACCGCAACATCTTGCCCAAGTTGAAAAACTCTATACTCCTACGAAAGCTTCCGACGCGGCCACACTGGGCAACATCACGACGTATCTTATCATGAGCGTCAGAACCCAAGACTTCCAGCCATCAATCACGCATCACGTAAAGAAAGTCAACGCAAATGATTTGGACGATATATTCAGGGACTTGGGCGAAGAGTACGGTGAGAAGGTTCAGCAAGCTCAAAGCTCAGGCGTCGCATTCGGAGTCCATGCAGAAAATCGCTGGGTTTCCGTGGCGGTCGTTCCAGAGATAATCGAAGAGGTCGGGTTCATCAGAGGTGTCTACACCGCTCCGGCTTTCAGAGGAAAAGGATTCTCCACCTCGACAGTGTCCGCTTTGGTAAAAGAACTTTTCAGATTGTGCGTGGAACCAGGTCTCTGGGTCGCAGAAGACAATGCTCCAGCCGTGAGAGTGTATGAAAAGATCGGGTTCAAACCGTCAAAAAACACTCTTTTAGGGTTTATAGCGAAGAAAAAGTAGACTTTCACGTAGCTTCTCCAAGCTAATACCGCAATCTTTAAAGCCTCTCCGCCAACTCAAAAACACTTCACCAACAGGAGAATGGCAAGATGTCCAAACCGAAGACAAAAGAAGTAAAGCCAACAGTCGAAGAGTTGCTCGCAAAAGCCAAAAAACCATCAATGCTAGCTCCACCCCTCCATAGATTCTACGAAGGGAAAGTCCAAGTAATGCCAAAATGTGCAGTCACAAGCGCCGCCGACTTCGCAATATGGTACACACCGGGAGTAGCAGCAGCCTGCAAAGAAATCCAAGCGAACAAAGACAAATCATTCGAGCTCACAAACCGCTGGAACTACGTAGCCGTCGTGTCAGACGGAACAAGAGTACTCGGACTCGGCAACATCGGACCCGAAGCAGCACTGCCCGTAATGGAAGGAAAAGGGCTTCTTTTCAAGTACCTCGGCGCCGTCGACGCCTTCCCAATCTGCATTAGCACCACGGACCCAGACGAAATAGTCAGGGCATGTGAACTGATTCAACCAACCTTTGGAGGCATAAACCTCGAGGACATCGAGAAACCAAAATGCTTCTACGTCCTCGAAAAAGCCAGAGAAAAACTGCAGATACCAGTCTGGCACGATGACCAACAAGGAACCGCCACGGTAATACTGGCGGGTCTAATGAACGCATTCAAGATCGTCGGCAAAGACCCCAAGAAAGCTTTGATAACACTGGTCGGTGCAGGCTCCGCAAATCTCCGCACCGCGATTGTCCTCGAAAAATGGGGAATAAAGCCGGGCAACATCATGTTCGTCGACACAAAGGGCCTAGTGTACCCTGGCAGAAAAGACATAGTCAAAGACGAAGACCCGTGGAAATACGAGCTGGCACAAAAAACAAACGCCGAACACAGAACAGGAGACATAGCAGCCGCGTTCAAGGGGGTTGACGCAGTCGTGGCGGCCTCGAAGCCCGGACCGGGCACCTTAAAGAAGGAATGGATAAAAACGATGGCAGACGACTCAATAATATTCGCATGCGCAAACCCGATACCGGAAATATGGCCGTGGGAGGCTGAAGAAGCCGGAGCGCGCATCATCGCAACAGGGCGAAGCGACTTTCCGAACCAAGTCAACAACAGCCTTGGATTCCCAGGAATATTCCGAGGAGTCCTAGACGTGAGAGCGAAAACGGTCACGGATGACATGTGTGTAGCCGCAGCAGAAGAACTGGCCAAGTTCGCTGAAGAACGTGGAATGCACGAAAAAGACATTCTACCCCGCATGGAAGAATGGGAAGTCTTCCCGCGTGAGGCAGTAGCGTGTGCACTCAAGTCCATCGACCAAGGCGTAGCAAGAATAAAGCCAAGCAGGAAAGAACTCTACGACAGAGCAGTAGCGTTGATCCAGAATTCTCGTGAGTCACTCAGAGTGCTCATGAAACATGGCTTGATCAAACCAATGCCGTCAGAAGACAAAATTCTAGGCAAATAAACTGTCCAAACGAGGCATAACCACAAACAAGCCTAAACTCTCCCTTTTTTGCCCAACAAATGTAGAAAATTATTTAAACACTTCCATAGAGAATAGAGGGCGGGAGAAATCACATGCGTCTAGACTACGTGTTGTATACAGTGGGAATAATATGTTTCATCATTACCGTTGGAGTAGCCTACGCGGCCACAGAGCAACAGCTATGGATAGTGATACCTATCGTCCTCGGATTCGCGTTCCTTGGAATTGGGGTCACTCAAAGACCAAAACAGGAAGCGTCAACTCAAATGGCAGTCGCCCCACCTCCGCCCCCGCCAACAATAGCAAGAACCGAAGCGACGAATGTCAAACAAGAAATAAAAGTGGAAGAGAAGAAAATCGAACCTTCACCAGTCATCGAAATCAAACGGGCAACCCATGAATTGCTGGAAGTCAAAGGCATCAAAGACAAGAGGGCACTGCAGCTGAAAGCAGTCGGCATAAACACGGTTGAAGACTTGGCTAAAGCTTCAGCAACTGACCTAGCTACAAAACTGAAAATCGCGCCATACTTCACCGGTAAATGGATCGAGAACGCAAAGCAAATCGTTGAGAAGTCCTGAGAAGGGCACGCTCAAGCATCTCGATAAAGCAAATTATCGAGATTCTTATTATATTCCCTCTCTTTTGCAGACAATTTGACCGTCCAAAATCTGCCTTTCCAGATATCCCCAGCGATTTTTTGAATATTGTGACCGCAGAAAAGTCAATATTGACAGTTTAGAAGTGCTTGTTGAAACGCTGAGGGGAGCCTTTATGACCTGCTAGTCCGAAGATGTACACTATCACAAGCCTTATGTCATCTCCAGCAACTACTGAAAATGAGGTGCCATGTTCAAACCTACCGAACATCTAAGAAAAGTCTCTGCGAAAGTTCTGGATAATGCGCTTCCTATTCAGCCGGACGACGTTGCGGTTTTCTACGCTGGAGCAGAAAACCTTGACCTTGCATACGCTTTTGCTGCCGAATGTGAAACACGCGGAACCGAAACAATCGTCCAAACATACGGGGAATATCTGTGGCAGACCAAGCTTCTGAAGGCGCCCCTTGAAGCATTCTCGAAGATTCTCAAAGTACCAGAAGCACTGGTTGATGTTGCAGACTGGTTTGTTTACATGACAGGTTCATCTCACGACAATTCGATCTATCAAAAACCCGAACCAAGAGAAAGGACAATAGCGATTCGAAATAGATCAAAACCCTTCACGGAAAATCTTCTTCAACTGTGCTTAAAGAAAAAGACGCACCTTGTGGCTTTCCTGGACCCGAACCTTCAACAAGCACAAGCCCTTGGAAAATCTTACAAGCAGACGCGCGAATTGTTCCTCAAATCCCTCGACATCGACTACGACATGCTAACCCAACTTGGACAGAAACTGATTAACACGATGCAGAAGGGAGGAGAAATCCGCCTCACCTGCCCGAAAGGGTCTGACCTCAGAGTACGTGCCGACGGAAGATCATGGACCAGCGAGGATGGAAAACCATCTACAAGCTCGTCTACTTCAGCCCGATACGTGCACAACATTCCGGTCGGCGAAGTCTACGTCGCGCCAGTTGAACAGACTGCGTATGGAGTCGTTTATCCCACGAGCCTTCCAGGCACCGTCCTTGACGGCGTACGCATCGAATTCCGCGGAGAGAAAAAAGCTGTCATCACAGCACAGAAAGGATTTGAACTCATCAAACCCCGCCTCGACAATGCAACCGGCAACCCATATAGCATAGCCGAGTTTGCCTTCGGCACAAACCCGTGCCGAAACATAATACTGGCAACCGAGAAGGCCTACGCAACAGCCCATGTCGCGATAGGACAGAACACGTGGCTAGGCGGCAAAAACGAATGCTCGATCCACTGGGATTTCGTCATCGACAAACCCACAGTCACCATCAACGGCAAACCCGTGCTCAAAAACGGAAAGTACATGGTTTAATCGACGCGCGTTTGGACACCAAAAACTAAATGGAGATTCTTACGATATTTCGTCTCTCCAACCTCTTCAGGGCGTCCAAGAACTCGTTTCTTTTCTTGCCAGTCAACTTGAAGTTCTGAATCATCTCCTTTATCGGCATTCCAGGTTTTCCAAGACCAGCATTCCGTCTGCAAAGGTTTCTCACTATCAGCCTTTCAAGCTTGCCACAACGCCAAGTAGTGTTCCTGATGAGGATTACAATGGCCCTGACGAGCCTTTGAGTCTCCTTCTCTTGCCTGACACTCAAATTGTTTCACTGCTTCACGATGGTATATAGAGAAAAGGCTTTTAGAGTTTGTGTTGACGAATAAGACGTAACAAACTAACCGACCCGGAGCGTAGAACCTCATGTTGGAAGGAAAAATAGGAAAAGTGTGTTTCGCAAGGTTTTCTGAGAATGACGACCTTGCCGTATCAATCAAGAAAGCCGCCGAAGAAAGCGGCGTAAAAGCAGGGACATTGATACTCATTGGCGCATTGAAACAAGCAGTTCTCGGATGCTACAAGCAAGGAGAATACGTTAACACGGAATTGAAAGGCCACGTAGAAATAGCATCTTGCATGGGCAACATAGCCCACGATGATAAGGACGAGACGATCATCCATGCGCACATCGTAGTCTCCAACGAGAAGGGAGAGGCTTTCGGAGGACACTTGATGAAAGGATGCCTAGTCGGTCCAACCGCCGAGCTGGTGATAATAGAGGCAACCGACCTGAATCTCGAAAGAGTTTTCGACGAAAAAACGAAGATCAAGCTCCTCAGACTAGGTTAAAGTTTTCCCCAAATACAGACCGTGTGCGGTACCATAATAGTTCTTTAACCTGCCAATCTTATCGTACCCCAATTTTCTATAAAATTCTATCGCAGGAACGTTATCTTCCCTGACTTCGAGAGCAGATGCCTTGACCTTTTTTTGTCTAAAAATCTCCTCAATCTCCTGCAGCAACTTTTCACCTATGCCTTGCCGACGAAAATTCGGCAACAACTCTATTGTGCAAATGTGTCCCTGCAACACTCTTCCATCAACATAAATATCTCCGATCACAAAGCCTACGATCTGCCCCCCCACCCGAGCGATCAAGCCTATCGAACTGTAGCCCCTCAACAGCTGAGCGATCTGAGCTTTTGTGAACGCCTCCTCCCGAAAACACTCAGTTTCAATCTCGTAAAGCCTGTCCAAGTCTCTGATTGAGGCGTCCTCGATTACTGCTTTCATAACTCACATCTTTGAAACAGTACCTTGTTGTGCGATTTAGGCTTTCAGTTCACCGTGGGATAGTCGCGTTGTTCGGTACCTGACACGATGGCCTTTATTCCCACCCATTGTTGTGCTCCAAAACCTATGAAAAATCTCAGCCACAAAGTCAGTAAACGGCTCAGTATCGTCGCTGTTGCGCCGATTCCAACGGGCACGCCGAACATCTGTAAGAGAATCGTTAGAGCGATTTCTGGGAGACCAACCTCAAAGGGAACGCCTATCGGTATAGACTTAACAGCGACGAAGACGGCTGAAATAACCAATATAGCGCTCCAAGGAATTTGAGGGTAACCGATTGCCTGAAACGTGAAGTAGTAAACAAGCAACGCACACACCCAAGACATGGAAGAGAAAAGAGATGCTGTGAAGAGCGTCTTCGGAGCATGGATATATTCCTTGACTGCGACGTGGAAGTCTTTTTGTGTTTGAAGAACTTCGTCCCTCAACTTGGTCAGTTTCCAACGACCCCTGCTTATCCTTTCTGCGAACCGTATCAGCCCGTCAAGCATTCGAAACGTCCATTTTTCCTTGAAGGAAAAGAAAACCACAACTACAAAGAAAAGGCAGACCATCGTGATCAGAAAGAGTATCAACGAAAGCATTATCCCGTAAAGAAGACTTTGAACGAGAAGGAGTGCCGCGCCGACCAGCAAAGTTGCGATGGTTATTCCCATGCTGACTAACCTGTGGGCAACGATAGACGCTGTAGCCCGTCCAGAAGTCCCATTCTGTTCCTTATTCACGAGGTAAATCTTCGCGATTTCTCCGCTAACGGACTCAGCAGGGATAATCGTGTCAACGTAGATACCGATCCACACGAAGGCGAACAGCTTCAAAACAGGAAACTTGACAGAAAGAAACCTGAGCAGAGACCGCCACGCGAGCGTGAACAAGAAAATGTCCAGCAAAGACACGATTATTGCCAGAACATAGTAGAAAGACTTGATCTTCTGAACTTCGCCAAATATCTCCTGTATATCAACGTTAAAGGCATAGATGTAAATCACAAAAGCAGCGATCCCTATAAGCGGAAGCGCAAAGGTCTTCCACGTTATGTTGTACCTCGGCGGCGAAGTCAAACCAATGGACACCTGTTCAGTTACGGCAACATGGCAGCGAGCACATTATATATTTTGCCAATCTTCCAGCCTTTAACGGATGGGTTTTCCATCACGAATATGCCGCGAATTGACCTTAAACAATAAATCCATTCAATTCCTATCTGAACCAAGGTCCAACATATGGTAACGCGTCCACAAGCCCTTGACCTCGTTAAGGCTAATGTCTCCAAGCAAAACGTCATTTTTCACATGATCGCAGTCGAGGCTGTAATGCGTCAACTCGCCAAACAGCTCGGAGAAGACCCAGAAAGATGGGGCCTGGTTGGTCTGCTCCACGATATCGACTACGAAAAAACCGAGACAACGCCTGAAAAACATAGCCTCGTGGCGGAAAACATCCTCAAAAACATCATGAATGACGATGACATCAGAGCCATAAAATCACACAACTTTGAACATACTCGCGTCGTACCCGAGACCAGAATGGAAAAAGGCCTAATTGCAGCCGACGCGGTCTCAGGCCTGATCATCGCTTGCGCCTTGGTTATGTCCTCGAAAAAGCTTGCCGACGTGAAAGTCGAATCGATCTCCAAGAAATTCAAAGACAAAGATTTCGCACGTGGCGCAAACAGGGAGAGGATCCTATTTTGCGAACAACTGAGCATGCCGAAAGACAAATTCTTCGAGGTCGCGTTAAACGGATTGAAAGAGTCGGCTTCGCAGATAGGGCTGTAGCCCAAGGGTGCCGGCTGCAACTTTCTTATATACTCAGAGCAATTTGTGTAGTTGAGAAAACGGAGTAGAGACCAATGGCTTTGCCCACAATAGTCAGAGAAATAGAGCTCAAGAAAATTCATCCTTCCAAACTGAACCCTCGACTTGAAGTGAACATTGAACGCCTGAACGAGCTGGCCGCAAGCATAACAGAAGTCGGTCTCTTGCAGCCGATTATCGTAAGACCGCTGGATGGCGAGTATGAAGTTGTACTTGGTGAGAGACGATATCGAGCCTCACAACAGGCGGGCGTGGAAAAGATCTCCGTAATCGTCAGAGATTACACTGACGATGAGGTCGTGCAACTCAACCTCATCGAGAACATTCAGAGACAGGAGCTTAGCGCAATAGAGAAGGGAAGAGTCTGCAAATACCTTCTTGACAACTGCGGCGAGAAATATCCGTCGCAGACTTCGATAGCAAAAAAGATAGGAGTCAGCGCCGACGCCGTCTCCCTCTGGCTCAGAACAAACGAGGTTGTCCCGAACGAAGCCCAGCAGTACGTTGCACCATCAATGGTGTCCGGACAAGTGCCCACCGGCAAAATCGATTATCTGACTGCCGTCAAAGTAGGGCGATCTGTTGAAGAACCGGGAAAACGCATCGAAGTCATCAAGAAACTTGCCGAGAAGAGACTGCCATCGAAGGAAAAAGCCCAAGTCATCGAGAAGCTAGCCCGCCAACCCGAGAAGACCATAGAGCAAGTAATCAAAGAAGTCGAAGAAACCCCTTATGAAATGCAGTTTGAATCGGCAGACAAGGAGCCACTGCTGAAAGGCATCAAGACCCAAACTTCAAGGCTAACCCTTCCCGACCAGAAGGTCAAAGCAGGCGCAACAGTTAGGGCTGCAATCTGGGAACCACACGTCGCGGACTTACGAATCGCTTCGATCGAAAGAAAGAAACTGAAATATTTCGATGCAGAGGATGCCAAGAGGGAAGGTCGGTACACTCTGGACCAATTCAGGAAACAATGGAAGAAGATTCATGGCCAATGGGACGAAAATCAGCTTGTCTACGTAATTCACTTCGAAAAAATGAAATGACCACGCCTAGTCATTCGAAGATGAACTTCTAGTTGTTTTCCCTTCGCAGGTGCAAAAAAATGTCAACATCGCAAGTCAGGTTGTCTATTTATACCACGTACCTATCGGACTTTTCAAAATTCCTAACAATCTCCATCACACGCCTAGGAACAGAGACGCTCCCCAAGGGTATCCCTTTCAACAATGTCCAAGGGCTCTTGACTGCTATTTCCGTGGCCACATAATCTTCACCGAAACACTTCTTACACACCTGAACAACCAACTCTCTGACCTCAACTTCCGAAATCTCGCCCAACGCGTGCATGTACTCATGAAGTAAGAGGTTGTAAACCAAGGCGTTGACAACTTTCCTATTTTCGATCGCAGCCTCAACAATTTGGACAAGAACCCTATTAAGAACGATGTTATTCGTGCCCAATGAATGGTACGCGCCTAACTGAATCGGCAAATCGTCGAGAAAAAGCATCATGCTACCTCGCCGCTTGTGAAAAACATACTCAACAGTATCCTTGACTATCTGCCAGACTTCCGAAAAATCCCTCGCGTTTTCCAAACGCTCGCGATACTGCTTCAGAACCGCAGGACTGGTTTCACCCGACAATTTAGACCTCCTCGAAATCCGCAATGCACTAACAGTGATCTATTCACGTTAAACCCGTTCCCAGAGCGTTTGCTCCTAACTATGACATGACATACGTCATACTTAAGGTTCACTTATCAAAAACAATAAAACAGACGTCCCAGCCAAGAAGCCTCTTGAATAAATGATACATCGGGCGTGACCCACAAAACAGAAAGCACGCTGAAGCCTCGACCTTTACAAGGACCCATATGGACACTTCCCAAGCCCTCCAAGAATAAATCCGCGTTTGCATTCGATAGGGGACGTTATCGTTGGTTGTTACCAAACCAGTTACCACACTGACCTAGGGGGTAGGCTGCTAATCGCAAAAAACCGGCAATAGCCACTTTCAAGAACAGCCTCAAACGTCCACTTCAACCGATCAAACCTGCAGCATAAGTCTTAAATCAAATCCTTCACATAGGACATAGAGTGACCTAAGATGAACGACGAAGACATCGTCATGACAATCGACAAACTTCACTTCACAGTAAAACTCCGCGCAACACAACTGGAAGTCGACATAAAAGAGGGAGCCAGGCAAGAACTCGAAAAGCTCCTGGAAGCAAAACCAGCTTTCCGAGACAGCGTGGGCTTACTGTTCCAAACAGTGGTCCCCCTCGACGTACGCCTCAGAGATATACGATCCATCGGTTTAGACGAGAAAGGAAGAGTAAAAATAGACATCCCAAGACGAAGAGACCTAACAATCCCCCTGGATCAAGAAGAATCAAAACGCCTAATCGACAAACTCAACGAACTCATCCCCCCAGAAAAAGAAAGAGCACTAAAAGACGCCGAAGAAGCAAAGAAAACCGAAGCACTCAGAGCCCAAAGATCAACGAACGAAAAAGAAGTCGGCAGAGGAAGAATTGAAGCCTAATCACAACAACGCGTGCTCGCAGTAAACGGTCCACAAACAAATTTCCTTTCTGAAACTAGACACTCACTCAGCCAAGGGGGATTTTCCTTCCAGAAAAATCCCGCTTAGCAAAACCGAACTCACCCTCCATTTCCCTCAGCTGACCGGAAGCGAACACCGGACCGTCCGCACACACCCTGTACTTACCTAATACACAGCTTCCACACAAGCCTATCGCACAACGCATCAGCCGTTCAAGACTCGCCTGAAATGGCACGCCGTGTTTTTCCGCAAGTTCAAAAACCCTGAACAGCATCAATTCCGGCCCGCAGCCGAGAATCAAGTCGAAATTCTCCTCAGCCAACAACCGTTCGACAGGTTTCGTGCATAATCCTGAGACACCACAGCTGCCATCTTCTGTTGAAGTCACCAAATGCAACGTCTTACTCTTCAACCTTTCCAGTTCCGCCAAGAACAACAACTCTTCACGGGTCCTCCCTCCCAAAACGAATGTGACAGAAACCTCTCGCGGAACGAATCTGCGCGCGAGAAACAAAAGCGGAGCAACACCCGTCCCCCCGGCAACACAGAGCAATCTGCGGCCACTCACAGTAAAATGATTCCCAAACGGCCCCCGAACACCCACAATGTCGCCCACCTTTGCGCTATGAAGCGAGCTTGACGCTTCACCCACATTCTTCACAACCACAGAAACCCCCTGTCTTCCGTCGCCATCAAGAATGCTCAAAGGAATCTCATCCACCCCTGGAATCCATAGCATCAAAAACTGTCCAGGCTTGGCATTCGCACACTTATTATCTTTCAACCGAAAAGTCTTAACGGTAGGACTCACACGCTCCACATCAACGAGCCCGGTCGTCCTAAGCCGATTAGCACCTGTGCGATAACCCGACAATCTCCCCGACACTCCTCAACCCTCTCTTTCTCATGTACGCACGTATTCCACGCACAACTTCACCAAAAACTCCAAGCCCCCTCACAGCAACAGCAGTCCCGATTTGAACTGCCGAGGCACCTGCCAAAAGAAACTCGACCGCGTCGCGCCAATCGACTATTCCTCCACATCCCAATATCGGTATTTCAACCGCCTCGTAAACATCGAAAACATGCCTCAGAGCAATTGGCTTCACAGCTGAACCCGAAAGACCGCCGACCCGATTAGCCAAGATCGGCATACCAGTTTCGACATCAATCGCCATTGCTTTTACGGTGTTCATAATCGTCAGCGCATCGGCCCCATCACGCTCAGCCGTTCTCGCCAACTCTACGACACTCGTAACGTTCGGCGTAAGTTTGACAAATACAGGTTTGTCCACAGCAGCCTTCACTCCCCGAACAACCTTAGAAAGAAGCAGCGGGTCCTGACCCAATTCAGAGCCCGTGTGTTTCACGTGCGGACACGAAACGTTAAGTTCCACCCCATCAACACCGGCATGCACCGCTTTTTTCGACACCACAACATATTCCGCAACTGAAAACCCAAAAACACTGGCCACAACAGGAACAGTTAACTTAATTTTCATCTCCCTGATGTCTTCCGCAAACTCGTCAATCCCAGGGTTGGGAAGACCCATTGCATTGATTAAGCCAACGCTCGCTTGCACGACCGTCGGGTTCGCATATCCTACTCTGGGCTTCAAGCACACAGATTTCGTCACAACGCCGCCGCAACCTCCTTCTGCAACCTCAGCCAGCGTCTCAGCAGAATATCCCAGAATTCCAGAAGCTAGCATCGTCGGGTTAATGAGCCTTACGCCCGCCAAATCCACGCTCAGACCGGCATCTTTCAAGAACTCTTCACCCTAACTTGCCTTTTCTTATGATCACCGTTTATATTAGCTATTCTAGTAATCAACAATAACGACTTACAAGGGAGACAGCTCCACGCAGGTTTATATTAACAATGGATCAAGCAATAGTACTGGTGAGACGCCTGAATGAAAGCCACAATAGTCGAGAGCTCATTTGGCATCCTAGCTTTCAACGATGAAAACGAGTTAGTCGAAAAGGTCCTATTTCAGAAGAAACCCATGGAAGCAGCAAAGATACTCATCAAGACCGAAGCAGGGAAGATAACCGAGGAAGTCTCCACGCTAATCACGACACTAAAGCAAAAAGGCTTCGACGAATTCCTTTTCGAAAACGCAAACCTCGCCAAAGAAGTGGAAACGACAATGGGAATCCACGTTGAAACCTCGAAACCTTCAAAAGCAGGGAAGCTTCTTCAAACCAAGCCTGAATCATTTGCCGTGAAAACTGGTTTCGTCAAAGACGCAACCGACTTTTCTCTCTGGACGCATAACGTCACGATGGAGATCACAAAACTCAGGGTCAGAGGAGCCGTAGAAAAAAGGGATCTCATCGTAGCCCAAGCTGTTCAGAGCCTGGACGAGCTGGAAAAAACAATAAACATGCTTATGGCGCGAGTCAGAGAGTGGTATGGAATACATTTTCCTGAACTGGACCGACTTCTAGAAAAACATGAGACGTACGCCCGCCTCGTAGTTGAGCTAGGCAACAAGGACAATTTTACAGCTGAAAACCTTGAAAAAGAAGATGTTCCCAAGCCCAGGGCTGAGGCAATAGCGAAAGTCGCCGAAAAATCGATGGGCGCAGATCTCAGCGAATCAGACTTGTGGCAAATCCAAGCACTCTGCAAAGACATTCTGGACTTGTACAGACTTCGAACAGACTTTGAGACCTACCTAGATTCAACGATGAGCGAAGTCGCTCCAAACATCCAGTGTTTGGTAGGTTCGCTCTTAGGGGCGCGTTTGATTGCAGTCTCAGGAGGCCTGATGAATCTCGCCAAGAGACCTGCAAGCACTATTCAAGTCTTGGGCGCCGAAAAAGCACTCTTCAGATCTCTGAAAACAGGAACCAGACCTCCAAAGCATGGACTAATCTTCCAACATACACTTCTGCATGATGCGAAAAGGTGGCAACGAGGGAAGATAGCTCGAGCGGTAGCAGGAAAACTGGCGATAGCCGCAAGAGCCGATGCATTCGGACGCAGGTCCATCGGCGATGAACTCAAGGCCAAAATGGAAAAAAGAATCGATGAAATCCATAAGAAATACGAACAGCCACCTCCAATCGTTCGTGAAAAACCACGGCATGAAAGACAAAGTGATAGAAGATGGAGAAAGCAGCGACGTGAACGTTAAAGTCCAACCCCATCCTGAGTTCCCTGGAATCTACAGAATAGTGCTCGAAGACGGTTCCCAGAGACTGGCTACCAAAAATCTGTCGCCGGGGAGAAACGTTTACGGTGAGAGGCTAATCAAGCATAGGGGCTTCGAGTACCGCGTTTGGGATGCCTTCAGAAGCAAACTCGCGGCCGCAATTCTGAAAGGCTTGAGAACCGTTCCTATCAAACCGAACCATTCAGTCCTCTATTTAGGCGCCGCGTCTGGAACAACAGCTAGTCACGTCTCAGACATAATTGGAAAAAAGGGCCATGTTTACTGCGTGGAGTTTGCATCACGCTCGATCAGGGATCTGGTCGGGAACGTCTGCCCATACCGATCTAACATGTCACCGATACTTGAAGATGCTCGCTTCCCAGAGAAGTACTCAATGTTCATACAGGGAAAAGTAGACGATATCTATTGCGACATAGCTCAACCCGAGCAGGCCAAGGTATTGTTGGACAATGCAGATCGTTATTTGAAAAGTTTTGGTTGGGTAATGCTGGCGGTCAAGGCTCAAAGCATAGATGTAACGAAACAGCCAACAGAAGTCTATCGAAGGGAGGTCAAGGTGATGGAGACACACGGTTTCACAATAGAGCAACTAGTACAACTAGAACCATACGACAAAGCACATGCCATGATAGTGGCACATGAGTAATTGCCTTTTGGAAGCACCAAATTGGATAAAAAAACAAAGAAAGATCATTTTTCGCCAGTCCGTCCGAGCAGATCCCTTCGACAGCGGAGGACCGCAACGGATATCTGTCCTTTCAACGTTTTGACCGAATCGAATCAGAAACCCAGAAAATCAGGTCTTAGGTTTCAAATGAGCCTCGTTTGACGTGATCTTCTTCCATCTCGGACTCTTTTTGCTGGTTTCCACGATTTCCTAACAAAATCGGGGTACTCTTGAGATGTTTTCATCAGATGTTTCAGGAAATTCATAGTTCTCTGGTCTGATGGATAACCTGATCCAAAATTGCCATGAGTTACCCCGAGAATAGCTATTTCCCTGTCTCTTTCAACTTTAGCGATAATCGACGCCGCAGAGACAGCAACGTAGTTTCGGTCGGCCTTGTGCTCCGAGATGATCTTGGCTCTGAACGGTAGACACTCAAGTATGTGCTGTTTAAACCGTTCCTCCAAAACATCGGAAGCGTCAACGTAAACCAAGTCGGGTCTGAGCGCTTCAATGACTTTGGCCATGGTTTGCGCTTCCAACCAGTTCAACTTGTGCAGCCTTCTTCCACTCTTGACCACGCTATCTATTTCATACGGCTGAAGCTTCTGAACGCTGGTTTTGCGTACAATCTTCGTGATGTGCTCGGCCAAAAACTCGCGTCTGGGAGGAGAAAGGAGCTTCGAATCTTTGACCCCCAACCTTCTCAACTTTACCAAGTCCTCGTTCTTCACCAAGACCCCCGCGATGACCAAAGGACCGATCACGGCACCGCGCCCAGCGTCATCCACACCAGCAACCCACATGCGGCTCCGCCCCTCGTTCCTGAACTATTTTTTCCGAAGAGTTATAACACTTTACAAAAGCAAGCCATCCCGATCACCAACGAGAACGAATTCCGCCCGATATTGGGATCCAAATATCCATGGTACATTGAAACCTAGGAGGGGTCGACGAAACCTGCATTTTAGCCAGGAATCAGGAAAACCATCAAAAACCGTCTACTCGAAACGCGCGCAGAAAATCCAAAGCCTTATCATTAATCACTTCAGCCAAACGGTCTCGATTCTCCTTCGTGACGGTGAAAACCTCAGTGTCTTCCCTATTTGTGACATTTCCAATCAACGCGTCTCTCATTTTCCAGTGCACCGTGCACACGGCAAGCTTCTGGCCTTCAAAAACCTTCGTTATAGCTTCTCGTAAGCGTAGAGAAAACAACTCCATCAGCCCGATTTCATCCACGAAAACAACGTCCAAGCCTTCAAGCGCCCTCAATATTGCCTCGACTCCAATGTTGTCGAGACCGCCAATATTCACATGGTACTTGCCGATTTGAGGTCCCGCCGTCTGATCAACATGAGCAAGACATCCTTTTCTGCCGGTCTGCAAATCCAGAATCTCAAAGCCCGCGCGATTTCCAACAGCTCTGACCTCATTACTAATCATTCCACCAACCCTGAGCCCTGCCGCCTCAACTTCTCAGATGTCTTCACTAGAACCGTTGTCTTCCCAGAATCAGGAGCACCCCTCAGAAGCAACAAACGTTTCTTCAACGCTTCTCAACAAAAACCAGAAGTCTAATATCACCTTAAAGGACTTTCGTACTCATCTCCAGGAAAAACAAACCACATGACAGTCAACCAACAAGAACCTCGCTTCCCAACTGAAATCATTGAGGAAGGCAAAGCCAGAGTGCTCGCCCCCAAACTCAAAGATTTCGTAAAACAACCGAGCGATTACGCACCCTCCAAAGCACCTGTCTTCTTCAATCCAGTAATGGAACTCAACCGCGACTTAGCCGTACTAGCCGCACAAGTACATCAAAGACGCCTCAACCGAAAAATCACACTTTGCGAACCCCTCACCGGCACTGGTCTGAGAGGAATACGCTATGCGCTCGAAATCGATGGCCTCAAACGAGCAACCATAGCAGACATAAACGAAAACGCCTTCAGACTTGCAAAACACAACGTTCAGATCAACGGACTATCCAAGCGAACAACCGTGAAAAAGAAGGAAGCTAACCAAATCCTCGCAGCCCACAGCGCACCCCGAAAAAGATTCGACTACATTGACCTCGACCCGTTCGGCTCACCGGTACCGTTCCTTGACTCTGCCATCCGCGCTTTGCGAAATCGTGGAATGCTCGCGTTGACCGCGACCGACATGGCGTCCTTGTGCGGCGTTCACCCTAAGGCGTGTCTCAGAAAGTATGGTGGAAGACCGCTTAGGACTGAGTATTGTCATGAACTGGCGGTGAGGCTGCTTTGCGGTTGTGTCGCAGGCGTCGCGGCAAAGTATGGTGCTGGTACAAAAGTAGTTTTTAGCCATCGAGGGGAGCATTACGTGAGAGTTTACGTTACGATAGATTATGGTGCGAAGAATGCTGACGAGTCGATGGAGAACATGGGATTTGTTCTTCATTGTTTCAACTGCTTCCACAGGGAGACTGTGAAGGGATTTCCAAGAGTGGAGAAAACAAGGGAGTGCGGCGAGTGCGCGTCAACATTGAGCGTTGCGGGACCTTTGTGGATTGGAGCCATTGCTGACCCGGATTTCTGCGAGTTAATGAAGGCTGAAAGTGAGCATAGAAAACTCAAATCTGCCCGAAAAATCGAAAATATGTTGACCTTGCTCGGAAACGAAGCCGATTGCCCGGTTGGTTACTATGTTGTTGACCATATGTGCGATGCGTTGACTCTGCCGGTTCCTTCTGTCAAGAAAGTGGTTGAAGCTTTGAAACTTGATGGTTTTCATGCTGTTCAAACTCATTTTACCTCGAGAGGAGTGCGTTCAGATGTTCCTGCTCGCAGGTTGGTGAAGATATTGCGAAGTCTGGCTGGCGTTGGTCGTGCTGATTGATAACACTCGTCGCTCGTGGCATGATTCCGCTTGAAGTAAACCTGACAGTGCGACGTCGTCGCTCAGCTTCGTGGAACTGTCGGTTCTTGCTAGAAGATTATTCCAGAACGTTTATAATCAAACGTTGTGGTTTGTTATCACCAGAGAGGAGAGACATGACGAAGAAGATTTTCATAATCGCCTTGGTGTTGCTTCTAATCTCCTATGTGTATCTTGCCGTCTCACCGGGGAGTTTGGCTGCCAATCCCGTGACTTTATATCTAGATCCGGCGAAGATCGATAGCGTTTCTTACACGCCAGGCACGACGTTTATCGTTTCCGTTAAGCTCGACAATGTTCCCGCCGATCCAGGGCTAGTAGGCATCGAGTTTAACGTGACATGGGATCCAGCCATACTGAAAGGAACAGCCCTTAAGGAAATAATATTCAATGAAGTGACCCCTCCAGATCAGTTGGACAACATCTGGAAACTGAAGAATGTGGTTGCAAACAACTCTGTGAATTATGCTTACACTTTTCAGGACATAACTGCTGCGACTGAAGGTGGTTATGCGCCGATTTCGGGCAATCATACGGTTGCAAATATCACGTTGACGGTTGTGGGTACGGGGAAGACGTCGCTTAATTTTGCGGTTCATAATCTTGGTGATCCATCTGGGAGTCCCATTGTGCATGACGTGTTTAACGCAACTTTTAGCAATGTTGGAGCGCCTCCGCCTCCGAAACCAGCATTGTTGTTTGTTGATCCTTCGAAGGTTTCGAACGGCAGTCTCGGTATAGGTTCCAACTTTACGATTGACGTGGACATCGTGAACGCGTCGGATGTTGGGGGTTTGGAGTTCAAGCTTCGTTTCAACGCTTCCGAGCTCAACGTTATTTCTGTTGTAGCGGGCGCGTTTATTCCTGGATCGGTTACGCCGGTTACGCAGGTGGACAACGTCACTGGGTTTGCGAGGTTCAACGTGACTCTGTCTTCGCCGATTAACGGCGATGGAACGTTGGCGGTGATTCAGTTTATGGTAATGGCGGATAACTTGAAGAGTTCGACGCTTCACCTGTACGACGTTGCCCTTGTCGACAGTGGCGGCCTAGCGTTGCCTTTCACCACGGCCGATGGTAGTTTCAGCAATCTGAAGGTGATTCCGGGAGATCTGAACCATGACGGCATGGTGGATATCTTGGACGCGGTCGAGTTCGCTAGTTCATTCGGATCCGGTCCTGCAAGCAACAATTGGAATCCGGAAGCTGACATAAATGGAGACGGTCAGCTTGACATCTTTGACTTGATCCTTATTGCAATGAACTTCGGGACCAAGGCCTAGCCTTTTCTCTCTTCTTTCTCACGGTTCTCTGTTTTTGCTTTTGCTTTCGTCTACATTCATCAAGGATTTCAACCGCTCTGCGTACGTGAGGGATAGTCATTGAGCCGCCGACGATTAGGGCCACGTTGATGGCTTCAAAGAATTCCTGGTCTGAAATGCCTTCCTCTACGCAGCGTATGATGTGGTAGGTGATGCAGTCGTTGCATCGGAGGACGGTTGATGCGACTAGTCCGAGGATTTCTTTTGTTTTTACGTCAAGTGCTCCTTTTTCGTAGGCTCTGGTGTCTAGGGCGAAGAATCTTTTCATGGTGAGGTTCTTGGTTGAGAGTATCCGCTTGTTCATGCGTTCGCGGTAGCGTTTGAACTGTTCGATGTTGTCCAAAATGATCCCTTATCGTGTCTAAATTGTGTAATTGAAGAAAACCTTTGCGGCTCTGTTGGATGAGATCGGTCGGTTTTAGACTGTATGGTCGGATGTTAAGCGCGTTAATCTTCGTCCTTTTTTCGGTTGGCAACCTACCCCCTAGGGCAGTGTGGTAACTGGTTTGGTAACAATCAACGACAACGTCCCCCTATGCGAAGTAAACGCTGGTCTGAATGGAGGTCCTTGGGTAGATGTTGTGTTGGTCCTTGTGGCGGCTTTGACGTTTCTTTTGCCGTCGTGTTGATTCAACGTTTTGTGTGGGAGATGCGTTTGTGAACAGGTGGCCTAAAATATGTGTAAGGGGAACGCGTTATGCATGAGAATTCAGGTTGTTGGTTTCGGAAACGTTGGCAAAAGCTTGATTGGGCTCATCGATGAAAAGAAGGAAATTTTGAAGTCTCTGGGAGTCTCGTTGAAGGTTGTCTCTATATCTGACTCGAGAGGAACGGCCCGTGAGAAACGTGGACTTGTCTTGGGAGACGTTCTCAGGAGGAAGGAGGATGGTTAGAAAGGGTTCAAGCCTTACTTTGAAGGTTACTCGGCGCTCAGCGCGATCAGAGATTTGGCGGCAGATGTCGTCGTGGAGCTTACACCTTCCACTTCTTCAGGAGAGCCTGGGTTGTCTCACATCAAAGCTGCGCTCGGGAGGAGGAAGAGTGTTGTCACGGCAAATAAAGGCCCTCTTGTCGTTGCCTATGAGGACTTGATGAATCTAGCAAAGAGAAAGCGAGTTCGTCTTCTTTATGAGGCAACGGTGGCAGCGCATCTTCCCGTGTTCTGCATGATCGAATCCTGTTTTAGGGCAGATCAACTTATTCGCGTTGAGGGCATATTGAACGGCACGACCAATTTCATCATAGGGCAGATGGAGAAGGGCAGAGACTTCCAGGCTTGCCTAGACCACGCGATAAAGGAAGGATGGGCAGAGACAAACTACTTGGACGACGTGGAAGGAATAGACGCGGCGAGAAAGACAGTGATTTTGGCAAACTCGTACTTCAAAAGGGGAGCGAAGCTTGAAGACGTGAAAATCGACGGAATAAGGAACATAGAAAAGATGATCGAGAAGGCAAAGAGTCAGAATAAAAGAGTGAAACTAATCTGTAATATTTCACGGAAGGAAGCCACTGTAGAGATGTCGGTTTCCCCAAGATTTGTAGCATCAGACGACCCTTTTGCGGCTGTCAACGGAGGGGATATGGCGTTGAAACTCTTTTTTGAGACTTCTCAGCAGATCTTTGTGTCTGCACAGTTCACAGGCGTGAAGCAGACTGCCTATGCTGTGCTCAATGACATCGTCAAAATGGCGTTTCCAACCCAGGCTTGTCGAATGGTATAATCACGTAATGCAGGAAGAGAACCAGTTGATTTGAAAAAGGACATGATTAGACAATCGCACCTGTTTTGTGAAAGTTTTTGTCGTAAGCGAGACAAAGGGGTTGTTTGAATCATTGCTCATGAAGTGCCAGAAAGTTCGCCGTGGTCTATTGCCTTCCGCAAGTTTAACGCTATTCTTGAGAACGTCAAAGGTTGAAAATGAGTAGCGGCATCTAGGTTTACCAAAAAGCTTGTGATCCCCGTCGGGTGAAGGAGCAACCTTAGCTTGCCCGTCATCTCGGTTCTGGTCCATTGAATGTAGCTGGCATATTCCGAAAAGTCTCTGAAGAGGGCGATTAGAACAACGTCTTGGTCCAAGCCTATTCCATCCATTGCCAGAAGAAAACTGCGCGGGTCCTCCTCTCGCACTTGCAACGCTCCTCTGAACATTTCTTCACGTTCTTTCGGAGAAAGAGGGTGGTTTAGCCTCAGATAGATCATTGCCATTATGTGATAACCCAGTTTCTTGAAGTCGGGAATCAGAGTGTATTCCTTGATGTAGCCTTCCTTCTCGAGCCTCGTCCTTGTTCGGGTCACCGTCGGCTGCGATACTCCTAAAACCTTCGCGAGCTCTCTATCACTTCTGCGACTATTTTTCATGAGTTCAGAAACAAGCTTCAACTCTACACTTTTCATTTTGGCGATCGACCCTTTTGAAATAAGGGTGTGCAGTGCCTTGTTATAAGGTTTAGTGCACGCCCCACGCCTGTGATCTCGGGGAATTTGCCAGAATTCCCAAAAGTGTATTAGAAACTTCTATTCCTCTATACAGGTTTAATGGACGTTGGAGGTGCCTTGAAACTCAAAATTCTGGTCACTTCAGCATGGCCTTACCTGCACAGTCTGCCACATTTGGGCAATTTAGTAGGATCAATCCTGTCTGCCGATGTTTTTGCCCGATATTGCAGGCTTAAGGGTGAAGACATTATCATGGTAAGCGGCTCAGACGAGCATGGAACACCAGTCGAAGTCGAATCTGTCAAGCTGGGCATTTCACCTAAAGAACTCACAGACAAGAATCACAAACGGCTTTCTGGGCTACTTGTAGAGTGGGGAATATCCTTTGACAACTACACGAGAACTGAGAACCCCATTCACAAAGAATTCGTGAAGAAGACTCTGATGGAAATCTACAACAATGGGTACATTTTCACTCAAGAAACTGAAATGCTTTACTGCGAAAAATGCAGCCGCTTCTTGCCAGACCGATACGTGGAAGGGAAATGCCCGTATTGTGGTTACGAACGAGCCCGCGGAGACCAATGTGAGAACTGTGGAAGGTTATTGGAAACGACTCTGCTGATAGAACCCTATTGCGCAATTTGTCACGGCAAACCAGTCGTCAAAAAGACTGAACACTGGTACTTCGATTTACCAAAACTCTCGAAAAGGGTAGGCGAATTCTTAGAAGGCAACAGCCGGCTCGCAAGCAATACGAGGAACTTCAGTCTCAGCCTAATAGCAGAAGGTCTGAAGCCAAGAGCCGTGACGAGGGACGTTAATTGGGGAATCCAGGCCCCCTTTCCCGGAGCAGAGGACAAAAGAATTTATGTCTGGGTCGAAGCCGTCCTAGGCTACGTATCTGCAACGATCGAATATTTCAAGAATCAGGGTAAACCCGAAGGATGGAAAGAATACTGGTTTGACAGAGAAGCGCGGACGTATTACTTCATAGGAAAAGACAACATACCGTTTCACACCATAATCTTGCCCGCGCTGCTTTTGGCCTCGGGCAAGAGTTATAACCTTCCATGGAACGTGTCTGCAACCGAGTTCCTGCAATTCAAAGGTGAAAAAGCCTCCAAGAGTCGCAGAATCGGCATCTACATCGATGAGGCACTCGAACTCTTTCCAGCAGATTATTGGCGATACTTTTTGATGGCAACGAGACCCGAGGCGAAGGATTCGAATTTCTCGTGGGAACTTTTTACTGAAAGGATTAATGCTGACCTCAACGACACGTTTGGCAACTTCATCCACAGGACTCTCACTTTCATTAACTCCAAGTTCGATGCGATCATCCCAGAATTGAAGGATATGGACGACGATGCAACGAAACTCCTCAAGATACTTGAGCAGAAAGTGAGTCTAATTGCCGAAGACCTTGACTCATGCAAGCTGCAATCAGCCGCAAACAACGTGATAAGCGTGAGCCGAATAGGAAACCAATACTTGAATGAAAAGGAACCTTGGAACCTCCTCAAGACAGACAAGACCAAGGCCGCAAATATCTTCTCGGTTGCGGCGCGGTTGGTCAAAGCCTTAGCCATAGTGTCGGCCCCGTTTGTTCCATTTGCTGCTGATCAACTATGGAAGACTCTCAACCTACAAGGGTCTGTACACGAGCAAAAATGGGTCAATGCAACGGAGCCATTCCCAGCGGACCACAGGATCGGCAAGCCAAAACCGTTGTTCAGCAAGATAGAAGAAAACCCTGAACAACTTGAGGAGAAGCTTCAAAAGATCAGACAGAAATAGGTCAGAACCATCAACGTCGGTGCAGGACTTTGAAAACTTGAAGTTGAAGATAGATCTGCATGTCCACACGATCTATTCATCAGATTCCTTTATCACTCCCAAAGAGCTTGTTTTTTACGCAAAAAAGCGCGGGTTGGATGGCGTTGCTGTCACGGACCATGATAAATTGGACAGCGCTTTGAAGATTTGCCGTGAAACAGACTTCCTCGTGGTGCCCGGGATGGAGATATCAAGTGCGGATGGACACATTGTTGCATTAAATGTTCGGGAGAGTATTCCTAAAGGATTACGATCGGAAGAGACCGTCGAAAGAATACACCAAGCTGGAGGAATAGCGATTGCTTGTCATCCGACGACGTTTTTCAAAGGAAGTCTTGGCGAGCATACCACCTCAAATTTCGACGCGATAGAAGTTATCAATTCCTCAGCTTTCCCTTTTCGCTACTCGCAGAAAAGAAGCGAAGAGCTTGCTTCCCGTCTAGGCGTTGCTCGTGTGGCAGGCACTGACGCCCACTTTGCGCCGGAAATAGGATACGCGTTCACATTGATAGACGCTGAACCTGACGTTGGAGAAATGGCAAGTGCGATCAAGAATGGCGAGTGTGAACCTTTCGGTGGGGCGATACCCTTGCCAGTGAGGTTAAGAAGAGAATTGTACAAGCTTCTCAAATTGGTTGGGTCTGAGCACAAAGAGGCAAACGAATGCGGCGAAATGGATCGACCTTAAGAAAGTGCGCCAGGCGCTCGGACGCTCTCGCACGCGAATTCAAGACGAATGACGCGTAATCGCTCTTCGTCACCATCGCTGCACGTACCTGACTTTTACTGAATCCCGAGCATGAATGGTCGACTGGCATATCAATTTTGGATATGTTTTATGGTCGGCAGTATGGCTTATATTAAGATTTGCGATTCATCCTTGTTTGATTAACATGAGCAAGAGGCTGACGAGCAGGGAATTCTTGGAACTTGCTGACATTCTGTGGCAAGGTGGCGTAAAAGTCAAGTATATGAACCCAGACAACTGGATCATTTGCTGACTATTCTCGTATTCTGGGTTTTGGTAGAGTTCTGGGCGTTTCTCGCCTGATTCTATCATTCTTTTTTGATGGAGATAGAAAGACCGAGTCTTCTTAAATTGACAGAATCTAGGCTTCGATCTTTGGAAATGGGCACTATAGGATTATTAATGCTTCAAATTCAAGGAGAACGACGTCAATGTGATACGTCGACTGTCAGTCCAGTGTTTACAGTTTCGTGAGTTATTGACAGCGAAGAAGCAGCGATTCTTGTCCTTCTGGGAAACGACGGGCATTTAACAAATATGATGGAACAGGTTCCGTTGTCGCAGAAGTACTTGCCTTTCCTTCCCTTTGATAGGCGATTTCCACATTCCGGGCAGTTAGCCATTCTCTTCCCCGCAGAAAATGAGTAGATCTGATTAATAGAGCGTTATTCCAGAATCGGAATATCACAGAAGCAAACAAAATGGAGGGTGACTGAGCGCGCGCGCTAGGTTTCCAAGTCCATTTGGTACAGGTTCAGTTCAATGCCCAACGGTTTTTCGGAGTCTGCATATGGGTCTAAATTGAATAGTTGTGGTCCTATCCCAGCGAAACTGTTGGCTTGTTGAAGTGAGTCTACGCCCGTCATTAGGAGTGTCACTTTGAGCTTTCCGTCTAGGTCGGGGTTCACTCTGGCGCCACAGATGACTTGGGCGTTTGCGTACATAATCTCTGTCACTATTTCTCCGATCCGATTTACCTCCTGGATCGTCATGCGGTTGTCTCCCGTCACGTTTATCAACGCGCCGGTTGCCCCAGCATAGTCGATGTCCATCAACGGTGTCCTCAGAGCGTTTCGGAGAGCTTCCTCTGCTCTATTGGGCGCGCTTGATTCCCCGAGTCCAACGATCGCCATTCCGCCATGGCTAATAACGGCCTTGAAGTCACTAGGATTCAGGTTGATCAGGCTTGGAGTCGAAATCGTCTCAATAATTCCGCTTATCATGTTTGCCAGTATTTGGTCTGCAATTTTGAAGGCTTCTCTGTTTGGGAGCCTAGGGGCGAGTTGCATCAGTCTGTCATTGTCAATCACGACCGTCGTGTCGCATTGCTTTCGCATTTCGGCAAGCGATGCAAAAGCATACTTTTCTCGACCTCTTTCCTTGCGGAAGGGCATGGTGATGATTCCAACAGTCAGGGCTCCTTTGTTTCTTGCGATTTCGCAGATGACTGGAGCGGCGCCTGCGCCTGTTCCTCCGCCTAAGCCAGCAGTTATGAAAACTATGTCGTTGCCTGAAAGCTGATCTTCGAGAATTGCTCGTGATTCCACCGCAGCAGCCTTTCCTAACTTTGGATTCCGATGGACTCCGCGTCCTTTCGCGAATCTTTGGCCGATTAGAATTTTCTGATGGGCCTGCGAAGACTGCAGGTGAGTTGAGTCCGTGTTTATGGCGATGCATTTCATTGAGGTGGGGTTTGTTTCCATCAATTTTGTTATAGTGTTGTTTCCTGCCCTACCAACGCCGATGACAGCTATGCGGAATTCGCCGTTTCGCGTTACGCCTTGAGCCTCGGTTGAGTGTTGGGAATATTTAAGCGAGTTTTCCGTAGGACGCATCCTAGTCAACGGTGTTCCTCCGGAATAGTTCATCGTTCACTAGGTCACGGATTGCTACTCGGATAGCTTCGGCTCTATTGGGATAGAACCGCGCACCCACGAGCTGATCAAGAGCTTTAAGATAAGTCTCGGGCACGTATAGCGTGATTAGTTTCACAGCACATCTCCCTCTTGTGAGCGTTAGAACTTAATGTTCGACCTTATACTTCTCTATAACATGCTACAAATATGCCCCAAACATGCCGAGAGCAGTCTTTTTAAGACTTTCGCATTGCCAGTTTCAGATTTCTGTAAATCCTGTGTCAAGTCTACCCTTATGTTTTTATTTCTTGTTGAATCATTTAAGGTATTGCGATGGAAACGTATGCGAATCTTCGTGAAGAGTTTCGGCTGTTCGACGAATCATGCTGACGGCGCGGTGTTGGCTGGGTGTTTGTGCCGCGCTGGCCACAGGATTGTTGACTCGATATCGAACGCGGACGTTGTAATATACAATACGTGCGCTGTCAAGGGGCCGACTGAGAACCGCATTGTGGCTGTTATGAAAAGCGTTCCTTCGGAAAAGAAGCTGGTTGTTGTAGGGTGTTTGCCTCTGATAAATCGCGGGAGAATCGAAGATGGAGTTCGGTTTGATGGGTTGGCTGGGCCTGCGGTTGGTGAGGGGATCGTGGATATTGTCGATCGGGTGGTGAAAGGTGACAGGGTCGTTGCTGTCGAGGAAGATTTCAGCAATAAGCCGGAGTTGAACCTACCGCGGATGGACTTGAATCCGACTGTGAGCGTTGTTCCTATCTGTTATGGTTGTCTTGGATCGTGTGCGTATTGCTGCGTTGTTTTTGCTCGTGGACATTTGAGAAGTTATAGGGTTGAGGAAATTGTTCGACGAGTGGAGGATGATCTCGGCAAAGGTTTCACCGAGTTTTGGCTGTCGGCGCAAGACGTTGGATGCTATGGAAAGGACATCGGTGTCAATCTTGCCCAACTCTTGGAGTCCGTCTGTGCTTTGGAAGGTGATTTTAAGGTTCGTGTGGGGATGATGACGCCAAGTTCTGTGATGGATGAGTTGGAGGAGCTTGTGCTGGCCTTTGAGGATGAGAGAATTTTCAAGTTTCTGCATTTGCCGGTTCAGAGTGGAGACGACGAAGTTCTTGAGAGGATGCGCAGGCTCTATTCCGTTGGGGACTTCAAGAAAGTTGTGGGCAGGTTCAGCGTGAGTTTCCCAAGAATGACGTTAGCGACCGACGTTATATGCGGTTTTCCGGGAGAGAGCACAGAAGCTTTTGAGCGTACTTTGAGTTTGATTGAGCATGTGCGTCCTGATGTCTTGAACGTCTCCAAGTTTTATGCTAGGCCAAGGACACCCGCGGCTAGGATGCAGGACAATTTCGTTTCTTCAGGTGAAATAAAGCGTAGAAGCAAGCAGGCTGGATTGTTAGCGAGGAGGATCGTTTCTGAGAAGAATGAGCAGTGGGTTGGCTGGAAAGGGTCGGTATTGGTGGATGAAGTCGGGAAAGTGGGGGGATCATGGGTGGGGCGCAACTTTGCTTATAGGCCTATTGTTTTGAAGAGTGGTGAACCGTTGCTCGGGAAGACCGTACCCGTGGAGGTTGTGAAGAGTTTTCATACCTTTCTTGAAGGAAAGGTCGTTGGGCAGGATCCTTAAACATGTTTCATCGAAAAGGCTTGGTGGTGTGGTCAAACGCGATGGTCTTTTTGTTGTTGTTTTGAAGCGGAAAGCAGGCTACCCCCCTCCCCCCTAGGTTTTTTCGTGCGCAGTACCGTGTCGGTCTCTTTGGGTGTGCCATGGCTTGGCGCTTTGTACAGTCTTTCTTATTTTTGTATGTTGACGTTTTTCGTGGCGCGCAGACTCGACTGAGACAGCGTGAGAAGCCACTGATTCGTTGAAAACGGATTCGACGGTCTATTCACGACACCTGAAGAGACACTGCGTTGTTTCGCGGTGGGAAGTGTCATGATGAAAAGTGGTTTGATATATTTTATCGGCAATTCAAAAGAGTTATTGTTGTCCATGGTGGTGACGTCTCCCACACAATCCCCTTTTTTCAATTTCATTGATGAAGAATCAGAGGAGTTACTTCTTGCCTGAATACAAATACAAACGCCTAGAATTAACGACTGAGGCTGAGGTGCGGCTGATGATACAGAAGGCGCGTTGGTTCTGGCTCAAAGCTCTCATAGCTTTCCTGTATCTGTACGGATGTCGTATTACTGAGGCACTTAACATGCAGAAGAGGCACATCTGGACAGATGGCACTTACCTGATAGCGCAGATAGGAGTGCTGAAACGGAGAAGGGAAAAGAAAGGGCCATACGAAAGCTTGCCACATCTGATTCATGTGAACCTGAACTCGCCATTCATACAGGATGCTCTGGTACCCTACTTGCTATCCGTCTCGGACAGTGACACGAGACTTTGGCGTTACAGTCGGCAACTCGTGTGGAGAAGGTTGAAGGAACTGAACCAGCTCACTTCACCACACCTATTCCGCCACGACAGGCTGATGAAACTGGCTTTGAAAGGTGCAACTGAAGCCGAACTCATGGATTGGGCAGGGTGGAGTGACTCGAGACCAGCAGGCGACTACATCTAAACGGAAATGTCGTTTCTTTACCAAAGTAGTCACAATTGGGCAATGCGCTCACCTGTAGAGTCCAATGAAATCATATACTCTATAAGAGAGTTTCGAGATGTGCGCTAGGTGTTGTGGATTCTACACATGTAAAAGACAGGAAAACAAAAAAATTGGTGGGGGACTTCGGTTCAGAGCTATGTATTCAGGGGATTACCCACATTATCAGTCGGACTTGAACCCAGTTCGTATCGCTAGGTCCTCGGGTAATCTTGATGTAGTCTCCGTCCAATTCAGACCATGCAACTCCGTAATGCGATGCGCTGATTCCAACCGTAGTGAATCCATAATCGATTTGATGTATTAGTCCATCCTCAGTCTTGCCGATGACATAGACCAAAACGTCGGTCGTGTTCAATCCATGAGGATATATGAGTGTTTCGCCCGCTGTAATGTTCATCCACCCGCTGTCAATTTCTGGTCTTCCCAGTTTTGTCGCGTTTACAACGGCAAGTTCAGCTTCCAGTTCTGCTATCCTGACTTGCTGTTGACCAACCGTGGCTTCCAACGTGGTTACCCTTGCGTTCAAAACGTTTTGTGTGGCAAGAAGTGAAGAGTTCAGTGAGTCTATTTGAGATAGAAGACTCGCATATGTAGCATTCACGCTGTACAGGAGTTCCGTTTTGTTAAGCGGAGGTCCTTCACTCACTCCGCCAAATGCGTTTGCAAAGAGTATTGCGTCATAGATGTCGACCTCTCCGTCATCGTTAAGATCTGCCCAAGGGTCATACGGAACATTGGAACCACTTCTTGTTGACCCTATCATCGATATAAATGAAGACAAGAAAAGAGTCGTAAGAACGATAGCAATCAGATTCTTCTTAGTTATCATTATACCACCTCCCCTTTCTCCCCAAAGAACGCTATACGAGTACGTTTGGTAAGCTTATTTGACTTGTGAAAAGGAGTTCTAGTGCGTCAAAATGACGAACTCTACATGTTAAAGACAGCACATGCGATGTCGCCAGGACGTTCCACTTCTTCTTTTTCCGCAAGTCATAAGAATTCTTCAGAGAAATAGTGAGCGTGGGTGGGCGAACAGGAAATGAAGAGAATAGCTTCTTCATTCAGAATGGCATTTCTGATTGGCATATTTGTTTTGACAATTACCACAGTTCCACTTATTCAGGCACAGGAAGGAGCAATCGCGTTTTTTCCAACTGATGATACATATTCTGGTTATCCGTATGGTGTTGTGCATGGGTATGAACCAGTATTGAAAGTGGGTAGGGGTTTTTACCATACTTTCATGAAATTCAACATATCCGACATACCTGAGGGAGCAATAGGCATTACTGCTGTGCTAGGACTTCACACAACGTACGATGGAGTTCCAGAACCACGTTTTGTTGCAGTATTTCCACTAGATAATACAACGTGGAATGAAGAAACATATCCTCCCAATGAGTTTCTAGATAGGTACTTTACAGAGAAGGTTGTCCAGTGGGTGACTCATAATGAAACATGGTGCGAATGGAATGTTACGAATATTATTGTGAAAGCTATTTCCAACAGTTCCTATGTAGTTGCGTTTGTAATGATGTATGATACTTCAGAAGAAACAAGTCCTATGTTATTCACCTCTAAAGAAGGTTCCGCGCACGCGCTGATAGAAATACCAAGACTCACAATAACATGGACGTCAGTCGTACCAGAATTCTCTTTCTTTTTAGTACCTCTAGCTATTGTAGCAAGCGCATTTGTGTTGTTTATCTTTAAAGCCCGCTCGCGTTTTAGTCCGACTGTGTCTCAGAGGCTTCTATCAAGCTCTGGACGGCGTGTGCAAGGGAGAAACCTCGTTGCGCTCGCGTGGCAGGTATGCACCTGAACTCGAGCATGGAACAATGTTCCAGCGGTCTTAAAATATTTGAAATCCAACGATTGTCGAAAGAGTGAGCAAGGTCTAAGGTTATGAGTAAATTCAAACATGGACACCCTAAGTCCAAACGTACACTCAAAAAGCCTCTGTCAAATTGCGAACTGCAACTGCGGTGGGACTAACTTCGTTATACTTGTAGAACCGAATTCGCACACCGAACTTGACACTTGTAAGAATACCTTCAACCTCAAGAATTTCAAGGTGCGCTGATGCTACCTGATAATTCACACCCACTGATTTGGCAATCTGCGAAGGCGTTAATTGCGAGCCCAAAAGCAGTTTCAGAATCTTCCATCTAGTCTTGGAACACAAAACATCTTCAATGCATTCATGGCTTACAGGTCTCTCTCGTTGAGATAGCACGTTTCGTCAAGCCCATGCTGTGCACGAACTGTCTCGACCGTTAAAAGCGTGAACCTGAAAGGACATTAAGCGCAGTTGGAGAGCCAAGTGAAAATGAACGTGAAAAAAAGAAAAGGGGGTTTATGGACAGTGTTTGTTGAAGTTGCCTGCAAGTATTATGGCGTCGTAGATATCGACCACACCGTCGCAGTTTAAGTCTGCGTTGGGTTTCCAGTTATTGAATGCTCCTGCAAGTAGTATGGCGTCGTAGATATCGGTCCAGTTGTCACGGTTTATGTCGCCTTGTAGGTAAACCCTGACCGGGTGCACATCAGTGTAGTTGTTGTCTGATGTGTGTGTTTCGCCTACAACTGGCCAAGCATAGGCGCTGATGTTGTACACGCCACACGGCACCTTAATGTTACGGTCGATGGTACAGTTGGTGAAGGGTACGTTTCTGTTTTCGCGGGGGGCAAGATTCAGGACAGTCTCATTTTCCATCCAGATATCATTGAAGTACACGCCGACGGTGAAAGTTTCGTAAGTTTCGTTGCCCTCGTTCGCCACGGTCACGATTATGGGCAATACGCCCGCCGTCTCGTACAGACCTAAAGTCGCGTTAAACGCGAGCATCGCGGGTTCAATGTTGACAACACCGACATCACGGCCACTTACGACATTGACGGTGTAATTGAACCACCACTTGTCTCCATTATTGTCTGTCACGGTTAGGTTGACGTTTTTTGGTCCTGTGTTGGCATAGCTATGAGTTATGTTCGGATTTGCCGTCGACGTTACGTTGCCGTCGCCAAAGTTCCATTCGTAAGAAGTGATGCTTCCACCATCTGGGTCGTAACTTTGCAAAGCGTCAAAAGTCACATTCAAGTCTACTACAGGAGTGAGGTCAGAACACGTGAAGTTGGCTACAGGCCAAGATGTGTAGAATGTGCCGTTCTCTGCCGTGCTATTGATGGGGTTTGTTGATTGGAATGATTTGCTCAAATTGATGTCTGACAACGCTAAGGTACAGTTTCCAGAGGTCAGAACCTTGAATGTTATCGTTGCAAGTGTTCCATTGCCGGTGCAAGGTTTGTCTTCTCTTAGAGTGGCATTTACAGTCACGTATCCGTCATATGGATGTTGTCGAATATCCAATGAAATTCGAACCGTTCCGTTGGAATATTGCATGGGTCCGAGGAAACCCCCACTTGGGTAGTTAGCTGTGAAGACACTCGGGTCAAAAAGATCAAGCCATGTTGGAGGCATCCAAGTGGAAGGCCAACTCAGGTTGAAATAGTAGGAATAAATCGGATTTTGAACGTTGGTAACCGTTATGTTCACGGTGAATGTTTGACGGGGATTATAGGTATTTATGGTCGTGTTTCCAGTGGACGCATCCACAACTCTAACAAAGACCTCGAAAGAAACATTCACGGTCTTGTTCATAGAGCCAGTCAGTCCCTCGTAGCTGGCCACGGTCAGATTCACATTGTAGTTTCCGGCGTTGTTATAGGTGTGCGTTATCGTGGAATTAGTTACGGCAGGTATGGTGCTACCGTCGTTGAAGTCCCATTTGTAACTGGCTATACCATTATTGGGGGCTGTCTTATTTTTCGGGTCGTAGCTGAGTGAGGCGTCGAAGGTCAACGGATGACCTGCGTAACATAGTTGTGGAGGAGGCGTAAAGTTGGCCACAGGGTTACCTGAACCAACATTCACGGGAACCACATAGGATCCGTTTAGGCCAACGAAATCGGTGACCATGAGATAAACATCGTAGTCCCCGGTGCTGTTGTAGGAGTGTGTCATATTGGAATCGGTTACGGGGGGTATGTTGCTGCCATCGTTGAAGTTCCAAGTGTAGCTTGCTATGCCCCTGTTGGGAGCAGTCAAATTATCCGAGTCGTAGCTGGCTGAGGCGCTGAAGGTCAGAGTTTCATTGACATAGTATGGGCCTGGAGGATCTATCGTGAAATTGGCTACGGGCTGAGTGTAGACCGTTATGTTTTGTGACGTGCTGTCGCTTAGGTTTTCAGCATCCCACACAGTGAGGGTCACGTTCATGAGTCCCCACGCTTTTTCTGCCGTGTACATGTGAGTTATATTAGAGGACGCGGTCGCAGTTTTGTTGTTGTCGCCGAAGTTCCACGCGTAGTTCGTGATGTTGTCCCAATCAAGGTCGGAGCTGTTGGAGGCGTCGAAGGTGACTGTTGAATATGAATTGACTGGTCCCGGAGCTGGAGAAGATGGTATCCAGGTCGCGTTGAAATCCGCTGTGGGACGTTTGGGCGGACACACTCGCACCCACGTTGTGACGTTGTTGTTTGCTATGTAAGTCTCGCCGTTCACAGGTGGCGCGTAGACAGTCAGGTTGTAGTCTCCATCCGCTGGGCTCCAATAATAGGCACTCCAGAATGTGGAGTTGACACCCAGAGTAGGGGTCACCACATATAGGCTCTGGATACCGTTGATCAGAAGTTCCAAAGCTACGTTGGACTCACTGACGTTGCCTCTGTTGGTCACGTTGACGTAGAGAACTGTCCAACTTCCATTCAACATATGATTCTTCATGCCGCTGATTGCGGTTGAGCTCAAATCGGCCTTGAGGTCATGTATGTCCGCCTGAGCCTTCACGAAAAAGGTGTTTGCGGAGAAGAGCATGCTTCCGATAAGCAGTGTTAGCACTATGGCTGATGCAGTTTCCTTTTTCAATTTTCCTTTCTCCTTTCTCAATTATACTTTAGGGGAGCGCGTACGCGCTAATTTTCCCTTGGACACATGGTTGTGCCGATCATTACATGAGCACACGCGAGGTATAAAAGTTCTTTCACCTGTAGGTTGTCTTAGCGTGCGAGCCACTGACGTTGTTTTTTGGCGTATCGTCTGGAACGGGCGGGTGAGCCCATGAATCTCACGGGTTTTTCGACACATAAAAAGGAGAACCTGAAACGATCTTCCGCAAACTCGGAGAGAGATATGTTAAAATGAAAAAAGAAAAAGGGGATTGGTTATCTTCTAGCCTTGCAGATTCGTACTCGCACCAAATCCCACCAGACAGCTTCGTCTCCATAGATTGTGATTCTATCAGGTGGAGAATCAGTCCAAGCCAAGCCCTGTTCTCTATCTGTCTTGACTAGCCACAACATAGGATTGCCCATAAAAGGAGCCTGACCCCCCATCACGTATGCTCCATCACTTGCCTGCACCAAACACAACGGTATGGCTACGTGCCCCGTGCCATACGTCTTGTTCCATTGCACGTTCCCCAGTGCGTCAGTCTTAACCAGCCAGAAGTCACCCCATGTTATCATTGAAGAACCACTAAAACCAACTAATGCAAACCCTCCATCCTTCGTCTCAATGAGACGTGGGGGTTCCTCCCAGTTCGGGGTTCCTATGGTTCGATTCCATAGCGGACTTCCGTTTGCATCCACTTTCGTGAGCCAGAAATCTGCGTTATTGCTCAGATCACTTATCTGACCCGCATATGCATAATCTCCATCAACGGTTTGCACTACTACACCCCCAAAGATGCTTGCGTCTCCGTCTGGGGAGAAAGTCCTGTTCCACTGCATCTCCCCATCAAGGTCAGTCTTGATGATCAGAGCGTTGAACTTGCCGTTGTTGATTGTGTACTATCGGCAATTCAAAAGAGTTATATGTCGCTGAGACCATTGTGCTGTGTTTGCGGGTGCAATGTGATGCAAGGTGACCGCCAAATTCAAGACTGATTCTGAAACGAACCTCACTGTAGATTATCGCCCGCTTGAACTTGAACAAGAAATACGCCGATTCTGGGAAAGAAACCGAATACAACAGAAAGTAGCAGAAGCCAGAGAGAAGAAAAACAAAGGCATATTGGGTTACGTTGAAGGCCCCCCAACGCTCAACGGCATACCACATGTCGGTCATGCGAGAGGACGTGCGATGAAAGACCTTCGGTACAGGCTGAAAACGATGCAGGGCTACTTCGTACCGTTTTGGGCAGGATGGGATTGCCAAGGATTACCCGTTGAGCTTGAAGTTGAGAAACAGATGGGCGTGAAGAACAAGCGGGAACTTCTTCAACGAGTGAGTGAGGAGCGTTTCATAGAAGAATGTAAAAAGACCATAATGAAGTATCATAAACAATGGGTAGAATTGGACAGCAAGCTTGGCGTTTTCATAGACCAAGCAAAAGCCTACTGGACTTTTCATGACGCTTACATCGAGAAAGAGTGGCAAATCCTCAAACGCGCGTGGGATCAAGGTCTTCTTGAAGAAGGACATTACGTCGTGGCCTATTGCCCTGGTTGCCAAACAAGCTTGAGCAACGCGGAAATAGGCTTCGAAGACTCGTATCAAATGGTTGAAGACCCAAGTCTCTACTTCAAATTCAAAGTCGCAGACTCTCGGAATGAGTACTTGCTTGTTTGGACGACTATGCCGTTCACGTTGATCACTGACACTATGGCGGCTGTTCGGCCGGATGCTGATTACGTCAAGGTGCAGGTAGGTGGCGAAGTCTGGATACTTGTAAAACAGCGGCTCGAACCGCTCATGAAAGAACTTGCTATCGAGAAGTTCAAGATAGTGCAGAATCTGGACGGCAAGAGTCTTGAGGGCACAAGGTACGAGTTTCCGTTCAAAGACATGGTTCCAAGACAAGTAGAGCTTGAAAAAAGTAGCCCGTTGGTTCACACTGTAATATGTGAGAATTTCGTGGATGTTGAAACGGCGACAGGGGTGATTCATCTTTCGCCTGGAAACGGCGAAGAAGACTTTTTTGCGGCGATGAAACGTGGAGTGCCAATATTCGCTCCGTTCGACGACGAAGCCAAGTTCACGGTTGAAGGCGGAAAATTCTGCGGTGTTTTCGCCAGAGACACGGACAAAATGGTGGTCGAAGAGCTTCGAAACCGAGGTTTGCTGGTCGAAGTGAGACCCGTGAGACATGAATATCCTACGTGTTGGCGTTCTCACCACAAAATAGTCTGGCTTGCGAGAAAAGAGTACTTTTTGAGAACGGATAAGATAAATTCCAGAGTATTAGAAGCAGCCGAAAAGGTCGAGTACTTCTTTGACGAGACAAAGAATCGATTCATGAGCTTCCTGAGGGAAGGTAAACCTTGGTGCATATCCCGGGAACGAGTCTGGGGCGCGCCGCTGCCTGTCTGGAAGTGCAGGGAATGCGGAACAAGAACCGTGATTTCGAGTAAGAAAGAGCTTCTTGAAAAGGCTCTTGAGAAACCAAGCGGAGACTTTGAGCTGCACAAACCTTGGGTTGACCGTGTCACTTTCAAATGTGAAAAGTGTGGAGGGACAATGTTCCGAGAGGACTTTGTTCTCGATACTTGGCACAACAGTGGAGCTTCGCCGTATGCAAGGTTTTCCGATGACGACTATGCAAAGTATGTGCCCGTTGATTTTCTGACTGAAGGCGTGGATCAGACGCGAGGATGGGCCAATTCTCTTCTCCTGGAACACGTCATACTGACTGGAAGACCTGAGCCTCCGTACAAAGCATTCCTGTTTCAAGGGTTGGTGCAGGACGCAAAAGGCAGAAAGATGAGCAAGAGCTTGGGAAACGTCATAGACCCCAACAAACTCCTTGAAAAGTATTCAGCGGACGCAACACGGTTCTATAGCCTCCGCAAGTGCTCACCGATAGACTTCATAAATTTCGACCCCAACGAACTCGGTCGCCGAACGTATCACGTGCTTTCAACACTCTATCATCTCAACCGGTTCTTCCTTCAGAATGCCGAATTCGACAATTTCGACCCTCGCAAACACACTCTTGAATGGGCCAGAAAAGCAAAACAAGTCAAAAATGTGGAATCATGGCTTTTGTCCAAGCTTCAAAGAATGATCGAGACCTACACCAGTAAACTTGAAAAATGCGAGTTCAACGGAGCACTTGCATCGCTGGAGGACTTTGTCATAGAGAGCCTCAGCAGGCTCTATGTTCCGATGGTTCGGAAGGAATTGTGGACAGACGAACTGGAGACTCTGGACAGGAGATTCGCCGTCTACGCGACGTTGCATCATGCTCTATGGACAGTCACTCTTCTCTTCAACCCTGTGACGCCCTATTTGAGTGAAGCTCTCCATCAGAACGTGTCTCGAAGACTCGACCCGAGTTTGCCGGAATCGGTGAACTTTGAAGACTGGCCAACGCCGGACGCAGAATTGCGGAACAAAGTCGTGGAAGAGGATTTTGAGACACTGTTCAAATGTGTCTCGTTAGTGTACGCTGCTAGACAAAGTGCAGGGCTCAAGAGGAGATGGCCTTTAGGCGGTCTTGTCATCGTTGGACCGAAAGAAGTGTGCAACGCGTTGCGAACCGTCAGCGAGTTGCTCATTGAGCTTACGAACGTTCAAGCCGTTGAGTATGCCACTGAAAAAGCTCCTGAACACGTATTGGACGAAAAATGGGCAACCGCTTCTGAAGGAGATATAGGAGTCTTCTTGAATCCTCATCGAGACGAAAAACTCTTGGGGGCGGGTTTGATGCGTGACCTCGCGCGTAGAGTTCAAGCCTTGAGAAAGGAGTTGGGTTACATGCCGACCGACGTGCTGGAAGCCGTCCATATAGCTGAATTGGACGATGAAAGCATTCGGCTGCTGGAACCATACGTGTCAGAAATGAAGAACCTTGTTCGATCGAAAGAGCTACTCCTTCAAGTCAGCAGAGGCGAAACAAGTGTAGAATGGCACGAATCTCAACTGGATGACAAGAAAGTTGCTATGGCAATATCAGGCAAAAAAGCAGAATAGGTAATTTGCTTAACGACCTGTCTACCATAGTTCAATCGTCTGTCGGTCTAAAGAATGTTGACCACAGACAGCGCTCAAAAACCTAAGCTCTTTTCTGATTCCTGTTGTTCCAAAGAGACAACCTTTCTGAAAACAAAATCGAAGTTGCATGACCCGAATCTCCCAGGAGACTCGAAGCGCAGTTCCAGATCCGGTTCAATGTCAGAGGAATACCGAAAGCTCTATAATCTTATCGTCGGTTCTTTCAGAAAGAAGCAACATGGGCCGGTAGTTCAGTCTGGTATGAACGCCGCATTCGCAATGCGGAAGTCGCGGGTTCAAATCCCGCCCGGTCCACTGCACTGGAACACAAGCAAGTTTCTGTCAAGGAAGGTATTTTCAGAACAGTTTGGGAGTTGAAGAAGGAAGGCTACACTGAAGCGACGATTGATGGCTACGGCAACAAGCTGAGGGTTTTGTCAAGGATTGCTGATTTGAGTTGTCCTGAATCAGTGCGTGCAGTCATTGCAGAGAAACATTGTTCCGTTGCCTACAAAGAAGCGTTGGTCTTTGCCTATTGTCATTATGTTCGTGTCAACGGTCTAAGTTGGAACCCTCCATGGTACAGGCGTGTGAGAGGTTTGCCCTACATTGCCAGTCCCGAGCAGATCAGCAAGATCATTTCGAGGGCTTCAAGGAAATATGCGGTGGTCTTCAGCGTGTTGAGGGATACTGGTTTGCGACCTGTTGAGCTTCATAGTTTGACGTTGGGTGTTAGCGCGCGCGTGGTGTTTGAAAAAGAAAAAGGGGAGTGCTGGTGCTACCAGTTGTGTTCCCATTCGTAGTATATAGTTGCGGTGCCTTTGGCGTCAATGCTTGTTGTCCATGAGAGGGTGGAACCTACTCTGGTGGCTGAGGGCGTGGATGTTACTAAGGTGTAGCCGTTGATTTCTTGTTGAATGAGGATCTCGATGGGTGTTGTTTTGTGGTTCTGGATAGTTATCTGTGTTCCTTGGACTTGGCGGCGGGCTTCGTTTATCGATTTGGTGACTGTCACGTTGACTTTGATGTCTTGGGCGTAGTTGACTATGGCCGTGGTCTCTGCGTTTGCGGGTGTGTAGGCAATGGCGTCTTCACCCATCCATGCATTGCCGCGGTAGAACTCTATTTTTCCAGCTGCAAGGGGGTCTATCAGGGCGTTGGTTATGTGGTAGCGGTTCTGGACTTCGCCGCTCTTCCAGAAGTATTCTTGGCGGAGGGTTACGGTGCCGTTGAACAGTGGTAGTCTGACCACTGTGCCGTTTTCGAACCACAGCCTGCTGTTATAGGTGTATTCGTGGTACTCGTCAGTTGTTGTCGGTGTGAAATCAATCGAAAGTGAGCTGGCTGAGTAAATCGCTGTTTCTGCGTTGGCGAAGTAGATCGGGCCTGTGACGACTATGTGGGGGCCGCCGCTCACGAGCACGAGTGTGAAGTTCCTCCAGGGTTCCACGTTTTCGATCGTTGCCCAGCAATCAACATGGGATGTTTCTAGATCGATGAAGTAGGTGGGTCTCCATTTGGGTCCTCGCATAAGGTAGGAAATTTCGAGTTGATACTGTCCCGGCGGTGAGTTTGTTGTGATCTTTGCGAGTATTCTGGGTCCCTCCACCTGAACGACCTCTGACAGGATGATTCTAGTTATCCGTTCTCCGGGGATCATGATGGTTCCGTTGTTGGCCTCGAGGAGAAGCATGTTGTCCCAGCCGATGAATTTTCCCGTGTAGGTGGCGTCCTGCGTGTAGACCGTTATCACGTCGCCTTTCGCTATCAGCGGGTGGGATTCTTCGGTTGTGGTTATCTTGACGACGTTGATTCCTGACACTGTGAGGGTGTCGGTCAACGCTCCAGGCGGGAGATAGAGTTGAACTGTGTCTGTGCCCTGATCAAGTGTGGTGGTCATCTCGAGCCTGACGAAGGTGACGCCGTTCCCGTAGATTGTGACCTTGTCCCCCGCGTTTTCGCCAGGCTGGATCACCGCGACGTTTCTATTCGTCAAGCTCATGCCTGCAAACACGGCTCCGATCATGGAGATGATGATTATGCACAGAAGCATCGCAGATTTCGTTTGGGAAATATGCATGAATTTTTCCATTTCAAAACCTTCCTGAGGTTTCTGAATAAGATTTAGGCAGCCGATCTATTTCAGCCTATTCTCTAGTACATTCTGGTCTAGAAACTAGTACGATTGTTCATGGTAGCGCGCGCCATATCAGTAATTCCGCTATCATGTTTGATGTGGCTGAAAGGTTCAAGCATAGCAAGCAGACACCTAGCTAAGCTACCACTAGACGCACCCTACATGCTAGAGCTAAAGAAGTGCATAGAAGAAACTGCCGAAGGTAAAAGAGTATTTCCTTATTGCGGTAAGACAGGCTACAATATTGTCAGAAGGGCCTTCAAATATCCGCATTTATTCAGACTATCAAGAATAACGAAGTTCTTCGTTGATGGCTACACGATAGCGCAAGTGCGAAGTTGGACTGGGCTTAGCTTAGCAGCTCTTGAATACTACGTTGGAATCGTGGACACGCAAAAGATGGGAGATAGTCTTGCAAAAGTGGTACGACGTAACTAAGTCGTTTCTTTATGGAGGAAGTACAAGCCAAGCAGCACCAGAATCGTGAAGATTATGGCGGAACTCAGGCCAACAACAGTGTTGAACAATCCAATAAAGTAGATCGTCCAGCCTTGTTCCACCAGATAAAAGTGGACCGTTATCCCATTCAAAAGCCCCAAGAAGGCACTCACCAGAAATGCGACGGCGATTAGTGACATTCCCAGTCTCCTCTTCCTGCGATAGAATACGAGGGCAACCAATCCTACGAGGAAGAGAAAAGCGAACAAACAATGGAAATACCGACACTGATCATTGGCAGGTTCGCCTCCAGAGCGAAGAGAAGCCAGTGGCTTCTTAAAGGGTCTTAGTTCTCTCAGTTTTCTTGCAGAGTTTAGGGCTTTTTCTATCTCTTGTTTGTCAAGTTTAGTCTTGACTTCAATACTGACCAGAAGCGCTTCAGCAGGTAGCAAAAGACTATCTCCTGAAACAAAAGCATAATTGTTTTGACTGTCAAAAATAATAACATCCATTTGCGGACTGTGTTTCTCATGTAAGTCTACTGCTTCTCCTCTGCAGACTGTGAATTTGCCAGGAATATGCTCCTTGAAGAATTTCTGTACTGGATTTTCTCGTTCAGTCCCTATTGTTCCGGTATGATGAAAACCACCACTTCTTAGAAAACCTGAAACGACCTCCAAGACAGCTGCTTGAATAGTTTTTGTTACGGCAGCGTTTGGTTTCGAATTACGTGTTTTGGCGGATAGTCTGGACGTGTCTTGTTCCCCCAATCAGAATATAGCTCCTCTGAATACGTTTTGTCTATTAAGTTTTCAGTCGTCGCAACCTACATAGCAGACTTTTGTCCAACATCGTGTTTTGGTTGTGTGCGTCATAATACGTGGAAATTGGTTGAAGGCAAAGGATAATTCCGAGGAATGGGGTAATTCTGTAAGGGTATTTGAGTGGCTAGATCCGACGAAATTCTTGATGCTTTCATCTCGTTTCAGAGTGCCGACAAGGCGTTTGCGAGGAGACTTGCGGAAAGCATCGAGGCCCATCCGCTCGACGGAAGAAAGCTGAAGGTCTTTTTCTCACCTTGGGACATCAAGCCTGGAGACAATATCATCAAGAAACTAGACGAGAGTCTGGACAAGACCCGATTCTTTCTGCTCATTCTTTCTCCCGAAGCGCTCAGGGCGGACTGGCCGACTGCGGAAAGGGCCGCGGCAATATATAGCGACCCGTCCGGCCGTTTGGGCCGCGTGATTCCGGTGCTGAGGAGGCCCTGCGGTATCCCGCCGCTGTTGAGGTTCCGAAACTATGCGGACTTCAGGGACGAATCCCGTTACGAGGCCGAGCTGACGCGTCTGCTCTGCACGCTGACGGGCCAGCCGTTGCCGAGGGAATGCTCGCCCCTTGCCTTGTACAGGGAGACGCTTCAGAGGAAGGGTGTCGATTCGGGGTCGCCACTTGTGAGCCTCGGCGAGTCATGGAGGGCCGACCCCGTGATCGAGGAGGTCAGGTGCAACCTCTTCTTTGCAGAGTCCGTTCCCGCGAAGATATGGAGCGCCCCTTATATGTTCACGGTGCCGCCTGTCGCCTGTTTCCAACAGGGTGTGTCGATTCCGCCCCACATCACAAGAGAGAGGCGTCTGTTCACGTTCGTCGACCTCTCCAAGGATAACAACCCATTCAAGGGCGTCGTCGAGGACTATGATGTCCGTTGCATCGACACCAAAGAATGGTTCGGGGATGAAGACCACGCTCGGTGGCTCGTGAACCTTCTGAACTGGGGAATCACCAAGCACTGCCAGAAGATAGGCCTTAAAACCTACGAGGTTGGCAGGCGACCGCGCAGTACGAAAAAGTTCTACTACGACAAGGACGTCGTGCTGAAGAAGGTGAGATGGCCAGTTTCGGACAGGCTCTCGCCCAAGGACTTGCTCATAGAGTACAAGGGCTTCGCTGCCCACAGGGCCGTGGAGCTCAAATTCGACGTGATGGGCAGTCTTGTCTTTCTGAAAATCAACACGGGCTGGGTGTTCACGTTTGACGGGTACAGGCCAATCAAGGGGCCGAAGGCGAAGCTCCTCTCCACGCGCTTTCTCTCGTCACAGAGGAACAAACAGAACTTCAACGAGACGCGGTTCTGGGCTTGGCTTCTCTCCGAAGACGGAAAAAAGATAAAGATGGACTTCGGCGGGACAAACGTCGAAATCGACGCCAAACCGCTACCAGCCACGGTGCCGGTCGGGGTCTTCGGGGATTATCGCGACTTCTCCCAGCTAGACAGGGGACCGCCGAAAATCTTCGAGGAGGCAGTTAAGGAGGGTGCTGGAAGTGGATCAGAGTAAGATAGTTACCGCATCGGTTCTCGACGAGCCGATGCTGCTTTTCGGGGGGTCTTTTCCGGCGACAGACCCGAAGCTCGGCATCTCGCTTTATGGCCCATACTCTACGGAGAAGACCATCAAGATCGGGATTGTCGGCGACAAGGACACCACTTCGCAGGTCTGCAACGTCTTGGAACAGCTGAAGCAACCCATCGAGGGTCCGATGGAACACCCGAACTGGACTCAGGGCTTCCCCGGAGTGTCCCCAAGTAGCCCGTTCAGATGTGAGCTCGTGACTTCCTCGGAGTGGTGGAAGACTATAACCGCGAAGGACGTGTCGCCGCTGGAGAGTTCGTACGATGTGAAGCAGCGCATCTCGATGGCCGTCGACGTCTTCATCGGCTACATCAAGAACCTGCTGGATAAGGAGGGAGCACGCGGACTCGACGTGATAATCTGCGCTCCGCCAAAGAAGATGATGGACCTGTGCATAACTGCCGAGGAGAGCAGGATCGCAAGCCGCTTCAGGAAGAGGCAGTGGACAGGAAGGCGCGGAAAGACGACGAGTTTTGGGGCCTCTCAGACCTACCTCCTGGATTTCGTGCCCGAGATTAAGGAGAGCGAGTACCGGCAGGCGTTCAAGAGGACGGCCGACAACTTCCACCACTTCCTCAAGGCCAGGGCGATGATGCCGGACGTCGCGATGCCAACCCAGCTCATCCTTCCATACACCCTCAACACCTACACGCTACCCGACCAGCCGCCGATGCAGGATCCTGCCACCTTCGCTTGGAACCTGTCCGTCGCGTTGCTCTACAAGGCTGGAGGCCGCCCTTGGAAGCCAGACAAGATACCGACCGGAACATGCTTCGTGGGCATCTCTTTCTACAGGGAAAGGCAGGTCTACGGAGGACAGATGGGCACCAGTGTCGCCCAGGTGTTCACCCCCGAGGGAGAGGGACTCGTGCTGAGGGGCGAACGCTTCTCGTGGCCCGCCTACAAGTCTCCCAAACTGAAGAAGGACAGCGCGAAAAGGCTTCTCGAAAAGGTTCTGACACTCTACGAGGGGCACGCACACGCAAAGCCCTCTCGGGTCGTGGTGCACAAGTCGTCCAAGTTCAATGACGAGGAGCTCGAGGGCTTTGAGGCCGCTCTGGGCAACGTGCACCAGCGCGATTTTCTCGCCATAATGAACAGGGCGAAGAGGATACGGTTCTTCCGCCTCGGCTACAACCCCATCATACGCGGGACGAAACTTGCCCTTCCGGACGGCACTTGGCTACTCTACACGAAGTCCTACGTCCCCTTCCTGAAGGTTTACCCTGGGCCGAGAGTTCCGCTGCCCCTCGAGGTCATCCAGCATATTGGAGACACGCCGCCCGAGGTTCTCAGCTCCGAGATTCTCCTGCTCACGAAGTTGAACGTGAACAGCTCGGACTTCTGCAGCCTCTTCCCTATAACCCTCGAGTTCTCTAACAAGGTCAAAGCCATATTGAAGGAGCTGCCGCCGGGTATGTCTCCACAAAGCCAGTACCTATTCTATATGTGAAGGAGCAAACGCCTGCGCTAAGTGTCAAAACGCGCGCGCTCAGAGTCCAGCTTCTTTTCTCAGCATGCTTGCCTTGTCAGTTCTTTCCCATGTGAAGTCGGCGCGCGCCTTCTGATGTCCAGCATCAAGGTGATAAGCGCACTCAGATTTGTGGGTTGATTCGAGGCTGACCGTGCTCCTGTTCTGTGTCCGACGCTAGGGCATGAAGCGCCGCCAAATGCTGCGGGTGTTCGTACAGCCAACATCCATTCTTGAAAAGTTCGAACGGGACAGTCTCTCTTGACCACTTCCCTGCGCGTAGGTCCTGGATCACGTATTCGTAGTTTTCCAGGAAATTCTCTCTCGCAAGTTTCGACAAAGCATCGATGAAGTTTCGGAACTCGTGCCTCGGAAGATAAATCTGAGAAACCAGCGCGTTTTCGTTCAGTATCTTGCCCAGTATAGCTACGAAGGGCTTGTCCAGGAGAGATCGAGCAAACTTGCCCATTTTTTCACCGTCACTGAATTTGAAAATGAAGAAGACTATGTCAATTGTTGCTCTGTCCAACGGTAATATGGCGATTTGGAAAGTCTCGATTAGTCCGTGTTTTACGACGTGCTTTTCGTAATGGTAACGAATGTTTTGCAGCGTTGTTCCGAATTTCCTGGCGATAGAGGCCAAGTTCACGGTTGCATCTTTCTCCAGCTCCTTTACTATGAACAAGTCAGTTTCATCAGCCATCAAGGGAAAACTCTCAGGATCCTTCAACGTATAAGGAAGTTCACTTCCTGAAGAAGAAACCTCGTCCAGCCACTTTTCCCAAGGAAACACCCAGGTTTTTTTCTCATCGTCAAACCATTTTCTTGTGCGATTGACTGTGTGAAAACAAGTCGACCAGAACAACTTTATGTCCCGTGTAATTCCCAACCCCTCTACTTCTGCCAAGAAATCCTCGAATTCGGTCGTGTGTTCCACAGGAATAACATAGATCCCTACGCATCCTTCGAACATACCGAAACATCGGCTCAAGTAAATGTAAAACTTGTTAACTTTCAAACAGTCAAAGAGCACATCCTCTTGTCCAGGCATCGCCTTCGCGAAGACCACTGCCTTTTTCATCCCCAGGTTTGTATGATAAATTGTCGTAAGTAGTCTCAGGTAAAAAGAGGAGGACATGCGTTTGATTCTTGATATGACAGTTCCCCTTGGTACGTTAAGTTCTTTAGCGACTTTCGTGATGTTTCTCGGTCCGTACTCTGCAAGGCCTTCTAAAATTCTAACGTCAAGGCTGTCACATGGTTTGGGCATGCCTTTCCCACCATTATTGCGCTCCTGTTGACTTTATATTAGCTTTATGGTCCAAACGGACAATCGATTGGTTCTGCATGTGCCTTTGCAGCAGCAAGTGATAAGACGACCAAGCCAACTGATAGCGCTATCACGATTGCTTTCCAATGTCGAATCACAAACATTCTCAAGTTCAAGCATACCACCTCCTTTTATATTCGTCTGCAAAAAAGCTTTTGATTCGACAAAAATAAAGCTTATATATGTTCTCCTCTAGAACTAACCTCTATGTCCCTTGGCCTAGACACCGAACGCAAAATATCACATTACGTCAGCGAAGTACTGGAAACGCTCGGAAAAAGCGGAAAACAAGCCCTGACGCACTATCTTGACACAAACATGGGTCTGAAGAAAGAAGAGATTCCCCAGAAGCCCGAACTGTTCAGCAAGGGGCTGAACCTGATTTTTGGAGAACAAGGGGCTGATGTACTTGAGCGCTCGCGATAAGGGAGAGGCCTGAAGATTGGAGGAATTTGATGAAGTATTGTTGCGGGTCATTGACAAGACAATCCGCTACGTTTTCGGAGACATAAACGCAGGCATAATCTACGATTACTTGGGGAAGAGTGGGTGCTCCATGCACGAAATTCCGACGAAACCAAATCAGTTTTCTGTGGAGTTGAGAAGAATATTGGGTTCTGGGAGGGGACAGCTTCTTGGAGCCGCTCCGATTTTGGAAGAGACGATTCTTGAAGCCCTTTGTGCCGAGTTGAAAATCAAGTTCGACATGCAGAGCGCAACATGTTTTGCAGATCGTATCAAAAAACTTAGACGGGTCTACGACGAAAACGGGGGACCACACGTCTGGCCCATCTTGAAGGACGCACGACCCAGTCCTGACGCAAATGTCCTTCCCGAAGGTCGGAGGTGAAAATTGTTGCACTCAGAGAAGATAAGAATCCTTCTGGTCAACGATGACAAATGTGTCTGCGACGTTCTGGGTCTGATACTGGAAAGTAGAGGATACGAAGTCGATGTTGCGCATACAGGAGACGAAGCAATTGAAAAGTCGAAAACGAATGCATACAATCTAGCGGTACTTGACAATGGATTTCCAGACATCGAGAGCAAAAAACTACTTAGAGCAATGCACGAGTCCTCACCAAAAATGATAAGGATAATTGGTACCGAAATTATTCGACTGCAAGATGCCCTCGACGCTTTCAACGACTGCGCCGATGGGTGTTTCGCAAACCCCGTAGAACCTGGTCCCCTAATAAGTCTGATCGAAGAAAAACTGGAAGAACAGAAAGATGCGAAGATGGCACGGGGAAAGAAGCTAAGAGCTCACATCGGGAGCAAAACGAAGAAACTTTTGTAGCATCAACTGAAGAAGTTCAAGTTACATGTCGGCGAAATCTCACGAAAGTAGGAATCGACTGGATGAAAAAAACCGAAAGCCATATTCCAAAACGATTGTCGCCTGAAAAGGTGATGGCCTTTGCATCTGCGATATGGCAGAATCAACCTTCTGTGGCGGCAGATGTTTCGGCCAGAGCTTCAAAGATAATTCAAACAGCTTACGAAAGAAGACCTACTTTTTTCAGTGGAAAAAGCGAAAAAGGGATTCTCTCAGGACTATTCTATCGCTTGGGATCCAATGTTGGCAGCATGAAAACTCAGCAAGAAGTCGCTCTAGCTCTTGGTACAACCGACACGACTACCAGAGCATCCTGTCGAGATTGGCTCAAATATTTTCCAGAGCTTCCCTGAGGCCGACCAAAAAGAGCGCGCTTTGTTTGTTTTTGTTTGTATGTGGGTAGAGAAAGAAAGAGAGAGAATAAGAGAGAGCGCGTACTTGAATCCATTTGGGTTTGGGGACGGGCAGCCCCACTTTCACTGATGGACTTGAACCCATTTGGGGTCTAATCCCGCCCGGTCCACTCCATTTTCTTCAAGAAAGAGCATGGTTTAAGAAAGTCGGAGCTTGTTTCATCCTTTTGGGTTTCAAGTCCTCTCCCTGTATAGTGTTTTGCCAAAACGCTTCCAACTGCTCTTCCAGCACAAATGGAGCTTACATCATTATCTGAGTTTCATAACGGTTTTACGTCCTCTCCTCTTCTTTAATATGGGAATTCTAAGATGGTTGATTGTCCAGAATGTGGGAAACCATTAGTAAAAAGCAAGGGCAGTAAGTACTGCTGTGAAAACAATACTTGTTCCGTCATATTTGTTCGTCATCCTAACAAACCACCATTGACCAGAATCACCCACAAGGCTGAAGCCCGCGTTGGCTTCTATGAGTGAACAAACAGCCCGCAGAATAGCACAGAAGGCTACAGTAGCTAGTTAGTCACAGTATCCGTTAGCTAGCAGTATCCGTTAACACCTTCAAGTTTGCCTTATCGTAGATGCGCCCTTGCGAAGTGCAATTAACTATTTGGGTGAACTGCACTTAACAAGAAACCATAAGAAACGCTTCATCATTAGCAACGTCTGGTTGGTGTCAAATTGCGAAAACCGCTGCGCAAGTCGTCGGTCCTGCTAGTCAGGGTCGTAGAATGGTTTGTAGGTTGGAGCATTTCCTTTGCCGATAAACGGAAAAAGTCAAGAGCTCGTGCGATATGAGAAATATCCAGTAGCAGCCCAACTATTGTAGAATAGAACTTGAAGAGACAAGAAGAAAGGGGAAGATTATTTCGCGCATTATATTCCTGAATCTCTTCGGTTAGTATGGTTCTGACCCTTATTCCTCTTCCTTTTTGATAGGACCGCTTTGCGTCCACGCCAACGGTTCAGCCCCAGTTCAAGCATATCAAGCAGACGGTCTAAAACTCGGGCGACGGATGCCATTAAAGTCCAGTCTTAGGGAGGTTTGTTATTCGTGGAAGTTCCTTTTTTGAATTTATCCAAAGCAGAGCACATCCAAAACACAAGAGAAGAACAACAATTGGAAAAAGCCCCGTCCTAACTATCCGATTGGGTAGGTGCTTGCTTTTTGTCATTCTTGTCATCGACGTTTATCTGAAATCTAGAATGTAATAAAACATTTTCCGAATATGTGTGCAACAGAAAAACACCCAAGCAACTTGAAGATTCAACAAGAAAAAGCTAGGATAGAAGCTTTCTCATCTATTGGCTTGCGTGCATGTGGTATTTTGCTGTTTGGGAACTTGCCTTCTATTTGTCATTCAAGACCGAATATATCAGAGAACTAGCAGAACAAGGACGAAGGCAGTCATGGTCAGGAAAATCTATTGCGTTGAATGTGGTTGACCTTCCAATCAATCGAGGGAAGTGCAGAAACTTTGGTTTCTGCTTCGCAATGCGGAAGTCGCGGGTTCAAACCCCGCCAGGCCCATTCTACGTGAACCCAGTTCAGTGAAAGAAGCAATTTTCAAGACTGTTTGGGAGCTGGAGAAAAGCGGCTGCGCTGACGCCCACTAAAGCGCGCATCTGGATGTGAAAAGAAAAGGAGGAGTTGGTTGAATATGTTTCCTTTTTATGGTCCGTAGAATGCTTCTAGGCCCAGGATGTCGCCTAAGCCTAATGTTCGCTTGTAGGTTTCACCGAAATCCGAATAGCCATACATCGTCAGCCAGTAGTCAGCCCCATTGTACAGGTCTGCAAGTCCACAGAAGTGACCAAGTTCATGGGTCATTATGTTCTGCACGTCCATTTTACCAGCTTCACCGTTTAGGCTCCAACCATAGTACGTATTCATCAGACAGTCAACCTCAAGAACCCGCTTACCCTTCACCCAGCTCATAGTAACCGCGATGACGCCTGCACTGTACGTGCCCCAAGAAATGACGTTGTAGCCGTCATAGGTTCCAGCGGTTCTTGACGTCGTGCCCTTGTACGAGAAGACCTGATATGCCGTTTCCACATCCCAAGTGTTGACACAGCCTGTGATGGCGTTGACGACGGCCGACTGCGAGAACCCGTAGTTGTTGTTTGAGTTTATGTAATAGTTAATGGTCGAGTACGAATGGTAGCGTAACAGTTTGTAGTGAGAATTAATCATCGAATCGTCTGTCGGAGGAATAGCATAAGTGACAACTACTTTGAGTTGAACCGAGGAGTCAGCGAAACTGAAGGCAACAGGCAGAGCAGCGAACACCGAAAAGACAACCAACAAGGCCATTGGAAGCGCAATCAATTTTCTCATCAAATCACTTCCTAATCAGCAAGAAGCAAATTACACGTGAAGTCATATTTATAATTTGCAGAAACCAAGTTCTACCACGCTTGGCACGTGCGAGCGTCGATCCTAGTTGCGTATTATCAGTTCAGTGTGACCTTTACGTTTGTTTCCTTTGCAGCTTATTGCTCGCATAGCCGGCGCGGTCTCAATGTTGTATCCTGAATAAATGTCTCTCACTTCTTTCGTGTCCGAATTGCTGAGCAAAACTGTGCATCCTCTTTTGTCTAGCTCTTTGAACCAGACGCCCAGTCTCTTCTGTTCATCCAGTGAAAACCCTGAACGAGTATAGCTTGTGAAATTTGCAGTAGAGCTCACGGGTTGATAGGGTGGGTCAAAGTAGATGAAGTCACCTTTCGAGGCGTCCTTCGTGGCTTCCTGATAGTCGGCCGTCAGCAACTCTGCATTTGTATGGTCAAGGACTCTACTTACTGTCCTCAAGTTCTTTTCATCGAGAATTCTCGGATTTTCATATCTCCCAAATGGGACATTGAACTCACCTTTCCTGTTGACTCTATACAACCCGTTGTAACAGGTCTTGTTGAGGAAAATAAGACGGGCTGCCTTCTCAACGGGACCGAAGGGTCTTTGCTTTCTGATTTGATAATAGTATTCTTTCGGCTGATGACCGTAATTGGCTTTGCGGGTTTTCAATGTTTCAACAAGTTGCTCCACATTCGTCTTTACAACTTCGTATGCGTTGATCAATTCTTCGTTAGAATCAGAGAGAACTGCGCTGAAAGACGGAAAGTTTTCCACAAGGTGAAAGAAGACTGCGCCACCGCCCAAGAACGGTTCGTAGTATTTTGAAAAGTGTCTGGGAAAATGCTCTCCCAGGTCTCTGAGCATCTGGCTCTTTCCTCCGGCCCATTTAAGGAATGGTTGGGGTCGTTCAGTCCAGTCAGTCATTTCCTGCGGCCGCGAACTCCTGTCAACTCTTTGTTTTGACATACTGTTGCCTTTTGCTAATATTCTCAGTCGCGCGCGCTGACGTGGTGCTCAGCAAGTTTAGCTTGAATCTGTATTCTCTCTTCATAAAACTGTTATCCTTAATGACAAACTGTGGTCCTAGTGAAATGACATGAGCTTTCCTCAAGAACTGCAGGAACTGCAAGATAAAAGGGCGAAACTAGAGGATGAATCGCTTTCTCTGAGAGAAGAGCAGAAAAAACTCGAAGAAAAGGCAAAAGCACTTGAACAGAAGATAATCCAAGAGCTCAGCAACAAGAACGATGAAACGCGACACAAGGTATCTGATCTCGCATCCAAGGTAAGCGATCTAGAACAGAGATTCCGACGGATTGCTGGAGAGCAGAGAACGCCTGAACCGACAAATGAGACAGCCTCAGAGCCATCAAATCCTGAATCCACAGAAGTCACCGCCCAAATCAACGAAGAAGTTCCCGATGAATCCACAGAAGAAGCGACCGTAGTGGTTTCCAGCGTCGACAACTCAGCAGAGTCTGGCGAAGAACAGAATCCAGAAGCAGACAGAGCAGGCAAAAAAGGGAAACGTAGATTCTTCTAGACACTGTTCAAAATTATGAACGCCTGAATCGGGCCAGTAACTGCCAGTGGACACAAGAGAACGCGACATGTTCCAGCAACGCGTGTTGATCGCGCGCGCTAAATGTGGGCGCATACTCGATTCCCATATTTTTCTATTGTCACTCTTTGTTTAGACCACACTCTCATCTTCTTCCTCCGTCTGTTTCATGCCGATCTCCCTCACTTTTGCTAGTCCTTCTATCAACGCCAACTCTAATTCTATGACTGACACGTTTCCATATTCATCTATCATTCTTTGAATAGTCTTCAAAACTTGTTGCTTCATTTTCTCCATTCGCTCTAAGTCTAGTTCTACTGTCATGGTTGTCGATTTTTCACCCCCATACGTTAACTCGGATTTTCCTTACAAATCTATTCTAATTCGTTCTTGGCGGGCGGGACTTTGCCTACTGACGCTAGGTAAACAGTGAATTCATCTTCTCCATCGACACCTATCAAGCCGTCAACGGCTTTCTGTTCATACGCCAAGACCGCGCATGCGCCGGCACCGATTGCTTCACACGCAAGGTAAAGGTTCTGACAGATGTGACCCGCCTCGACGACTATGGCTTTGTAGCCTACGACACTGTAACGCCATTCGGTACGATATGGAATTGCTGCCCACACGAAGACAACTGCAGATTTACCTAGGAAACTTTGTCCCCAACACGCTTCTGCGATTTTGGTCCGAAGCGAATCGTTGTCGTCCACCAAGAGCAGTTTGTGTTCAATAGGCAGGTATCGATATATGCCTGGCTCAACGCCTTCTACTCTGCTGATGATAAGGTAGGTTTCAAAAGGGTGTCGAGCGCCTGCTGAGGGCACGGTTCGTTTTGTCCGGACTCTGTTCTCGTCCATCGACTTAATTCCTTGCGTAGCCCATAGTAAGAATGAGAGCTCTGCGAGCTTTAGGGACTCGGGCGTGTATTTGCGACGGCTTTCCCTGTTTCTTATCGCTTCCGCTAAACTGATGTTTCCGAAATCTTCGAGTTTAGGTTTTCCCAGTTCAAGCAAAAGACCATCTTCAGGGTAAGGTTTTTCGACCGGAGGCGCAGGAATGCCCTTGTGTTGATATGACTCCCACTCCTCGTCTTCAATTCCTGAAGACTTGAGCAACGCTCTTTTTTCCCGAATCACTTCATCGTAAGGTTTTATCTTCACAGTGACCCACTCAGACAGATGCTTAATACCAAATCGTGCAGCGTTAAGAGTGTTTTCATTTCACTGCAATGGAAACACGGGTCAACGGCAAGATCTCACTCTGGCCTAAGGAACTCTTTGATGCGAAAAGTGTTGGTGCAAAGAATCTAGAGGGGTGGACTTGTTTGGACGGACCGATTCCTTTGGAGGGTAATGAAAGAATTGATATGCTGATTGAGCTTATTAGAAGTGACCTGACGCGTCAAGGTGAAAGTTGCATTGCAGAATCAGAAACGAGCGAGATCGACCAGGAGGCCTGAAACAGCATCTTATGTTTTTAACATACCCTACCGCGGCAACGCCAAGTTGGAGCAGGTAATGGATCTGGTGAAGAAAGACGTTAGGCTGCAGACGCTGTGGAGATGTTCAAACGTGATGGCAATTGACCGCTTGGGCTACACGGACCATGGTCCGACTCACGTGAAGATCGTGGCGAATTTGGCTTTGAAACTCTTGAGAATATTGGTCAACAAGCAGGTTGTGCCTAGCATCGTTAAGAATTATGGGATGAAAAATGAAGACGCCGAAATAGTCGTGGTTTTGGGCTCAATCTTTCATGATTTGGGCATGGTGGTCAGCAGAGACCAACACGAAATCTACGGGGCTCTATTGGCGTTGGGGTTCATAGAAAAGTTTCTGCAGCCCATCTACTCTGAAGACGAACGCGCAATAATGTGCTCAGAAGTCTTGCATGCAATAACGTGCCACGAAGAGCCAAAGAGACCACTGACGATTGAGGCAGGTATCGTTCGAATCGCCGACGCGTTAGACATGGAGGAAGGAAGAGCCAGAATTCCGTTCCAAGCAGGAAGAGTAGACATTCACTCAGTCTCAGCGCTGTCTATTGAGAAAGTAGACATCCAAGAAGGCGAAAAGACTCCTGTGACTGTAAGAATAACCATGTCCAATTCAGCAGGCATCTTTCAGATAGACGAACTTTTGAAACCGAGAATACAGAACTCGGGGCTTCAAAACTACATTCACGTCGTCGCAGAAATAACATGGGAGAAAGAAAGAAGAATATTAGACAAATTCGAAATATGACTGTCTTCAGACAGTCCCTAGATTCAGAAAGTTGATCGACACCCCAAATTCTCCATGGATCTATTCGCTTGATAGAATAAAGTTCCATAAAACTCAAATTCCTCTAGATCCAAGTAATTAAATGCTGGATTTAGGAGGAAAGAATATGGCGACGACAAAAAAGAAGACTGTCATCTTGATCTCTGGTGTACTGTTGATTTTTCAGGTCTTGAGTATAGCGAAGGCCTTCGCTCCTTCGTCAGTCCCTGAACCTGGATTGCCTGGACCGCCCATATTTCCTGGCGATGAACCTCCTGCGATCCCGGATTCGCCGTTTATCGAGAGTCTTACGCCGAAGCAGCTATACAATCTTTTGGCACATTTATTGGTGACTGAGGCAATTTGTTCCGGTCCTGGAAGCTGCAACTGGAATCCAAGAGCGGATCTCAACTTCGACAGCGCTGTCGACATATTTGACGCAATAATCGTTGCGAAGAATTGTTAGTTCTGCGGGCATATGGGGAACTCGCCTGTAGGCGCGCGCTACTAGTATATACTATTTGTTTCTCCATCCTCCCACTCTCTGTATTCGCTTACCACTCTTGCTGTTGCATAGAACTAGGTTCCACAAGATTCAAAAACAAAGATGCGCAATATAATAGTGCTCTAAAATATAAAGGAGAAAAGGAGAATGAAGAAACTATTAGCTATGATATTTGTCGCAGTGTTTCTAGCATCTTTGATACCTATGAATAGCACGTCAGCTTCGACGACTAACGGAATCAAAGGTATTAAACATCCTTCTGCAGGAACGTTTCCCATAGGACTCGGCGACGACATTCCGGGAATCGACGGCTCATCGTTCATGGAAGCAGCCACAGCGGATGAAATCGTGCCTATGCTTACACCACACTCCCCATGGACTGTGGCGGTCTCCGACGATTACCTTGGCGGATTCTATCCGTTGGACTTCGTACAAGTCGTAAGCGGCGTCCACTGCAATATCTGGGTAGGGCTGAACGATACAGTGTGGACAGGCGGATACCAAGACGAATGGGTCACTAACGGACCAGGATTGACCGACGATGTATTCTACTTTGCATACCCGTGGAGTTACTTAGGTGGAGCGTTCTGGGGTGGCCCACGTCTGCAACCAGGATATCGCGACTATATATATGGAGCACAGCTGGAGCAATTGAGAGATGAGTTTGACAACAACATTTGGGGAAAAGACACATCATTCTTTGGCATGTACGCAGATCGACCAGGACCTTTGGACGATTACAAGGTACAAATATTGATCTTCAACATTCGAGATGGACTCTTCTGGGACCCACTGACAGCTCCGTATTTCATTGAAGGATACTTCTGGTCTTACATAAGCAACTTGTACAATGCCAACATAATCCACATCGACACGTATCAGTGGTTCAGAAGACAAGGACCAACCCCGACGGGCGGCGAAGTAGCAAAGTTAGTCAGCCCGCCATACCCGGCTGCCAGCCTATATCCATACGAATATGAAGGCACATTCGCGCACGAATTCCAGCATCTTATCCACCGTGATATAGACGCCGACGAAATGTCTTGGCCCAACGAAGGATGCTCTGAACTCGCCCAAATAATCTGTGGCTACGGATTCCCAGCAAGTCACATCGCGAACTATATTTATGCCTATCGAACCACGTCGCTGGTCATTTGGCAGGGATCGCTCGCCAACTATGGAGCAGTTGCCCTGTGGACATTCTACATGTATGAACATTACGGTGGACAACCATTCATTTACGACCTAGTTCACGAGCAATTGAACGGAATAGCAGGATACAACGCCGTGTTGCAAAGATGGGGCTACAAGAGTTTTGACGCGATCTTTGAAGATTGGGCAATCGCAAACTACCTTGACGACACATCATTCGCCAAAGGAATCTACGGCTACTACGCCCTGGACATACCTTCCGCGAACACACAAGGCTGGAGCATTCCATATGTCATTCACCACGGAGGCGCGTCAGCAGGCGGTCAATACACTCCAGGCCCTAGCTGGCCCAGCTACCCAGGAGGAGTCAGACTTGGAATGGCTTTGCCTTACCTTGTCAGATACTGGGAGTTCCGTGATGGTGCGCCAGAATTGAAAGCATATGTTGACGGTGCAGACTTCACCGGCGTCATACCGCACAGTGGCGCACTCGACTGGTACTCAGCAGGAACAGGGGACGCTTGGTTCAGACTCGGCCACACTTTCACTATACCATCGGGTGGAGCAACACTGAATTTCTGGACATACTGGGACACAGAAAAGAACTATGACTACGCATATGTGGAAGTCCACGATGTGGACACTAACGAATGGTACACCCTTCCTGGAACAAAGACGCAGACAGGGACAAACGTCGACGGCTATAATAACCCGAACTGTCCAGACCAGTTCGAACCAGCAACATACAAAGCAGCTGGAAGATGGAACGCATTCAATGGTGCTGGCGGCGGTTGGTACCAAGAAACAATGAGCCTTGCACCATTTGCTGGTCACAACATTGAACTCTACTTCACATACTGGACAGATCCCTACACGCTTGGACAAGGATATGCAGTAGACGACATCACAATACCTGAAATCGGCTTCTCCGACAACGTCGAAGGCGGCGCAAACGGCTGGACATTCAATGCAGGTTGGGCAATGGCAGGCGGAGTGGAGAACGACTTCAGAGTCAACTTCATAGAAACAACGAACTTCATCAAGGGAACCTCAACAAGAACAATGTACCACATAAGTCCAATAGGACTTAACGATGCCTCAGAGACGGGACAGGAACTGCTAAAAATCGTTAACACACCCACCGTACAGACTGGTCCCGCAGTATTCGTTGGAGCCAGTCAACCAGGATACGAACACAGTTTCTCGACCACTCTGGACCTCTACGTAGGCAGCCCGCGAGACCTCTCTGGTCCCTATTACTAGAAACAAGCCTAAAGCATCAATTTCCCCTTTTTTTGTCTCACCGCAAAAACATCATGACAAATACTTCAAATTTGACAACTCGCCATTTAAGAGGAACATTTATCTGAATGAGCAAACTCGATCTTGAAAGGGGAGAAGATGAGTAAAGTTGAGCCAAGGTTAATCTTCATACTTATCTCTCTGTGTTTACTGACCGCAACTTTCGGCGTTCGACCAGTATTTGCAGATGGACCAATCTATATTAGGGCCGACGGCACTGTTGACCCGCCAGAAGCTCCAATACACCGAAACGGAGACTTATACACTTTAACTGACAACATCACGAGTACCACTGACGGAATCATTATTGAGAAAGATAACATAACAATCGACGGGAATGGACACACTGTTCAAGGTGGTGTGGTTGGAAATGCGTTCTACCTTTATGGTGCCAGCAATGTGACAATAAGAAACACTCGAACTCGAGGTTTCAACTATGGCATATATCTAGAATCAACTTCTGGAAACATCATCCATGGAAACGATATAGCGGAAAGCACGTACGATGGAATCAGTCTTTACGACGCCGTAGATAACATCATGTCATTCAACAGGATAGAAGACAATGGTTGGTCAAGTATCGGTCTTTACTATTCATCCGGCAACAGCGTAACTGGCAACTACATTGCAGGCAACTACTTTGGCATCAACCTCTTGGGGTCCGAACTCAACTCGATATTCCACAATACCTTGATCGGAAACACAAATCACGCCTCTTCAGACGACTTGGCCAATTCATGGGATAATGGATACCCTTCCGGAGGTGACTATTGGAGCGGCTATACAGGGATCGATGTCTATAGTGGGCCAGACCAGAATCAGCCTGGAAGCGACGGAATAGGTGATACACCCTACAACTGCACTGGAAACAGTCAAGACAGATACCCTTTGATGCAGCCTTGGATCAATCTAGCCGTGGTAAACGTTTTACCCTCAAAGACGGCCGTCGGAGAAGGATACAAAGTCAACATCAGTGTGACTGTTCAAAACCAAGGCTGGAACACACAAACAACTGGGCTTACGGTCTACGTCAACACGACCGTCGTGGGCACTGTTGCGAGCTTGGTGTTACCAGAAAGAAGCCAGGTAATACTGAATTTTACGTGGCAAACCACCCCCACACTCAAGGGGAACTACGTCCTAAGCTCAACAGTAGATCCAATTCCAAACGAGCCGGACGTCAGAGACAACAATAGAACTTATGGACGAATCATTAAGGTGACCGTTGTCGGAGACGTCAACGGTGACGGGACCGTAGACATCTTCGACGCGATAACACTTTCAAATGCCTTCGCGTCGGTGCCAAACAGCCCAACCTGGAACGGGAACGCTGACATCAACAGCGACAACAGCGTGGACATTTTCGACGCCATCCTCTTGTCGGGGAACTTCGGCAAGAAGATCTGATGCAGAAGGGAACTCGCTAGTTTTATACGCGCAACTAAACGATTGATCATTATACGGATTTCTCGTGGCAATTATCGACTTGGCTTTCATCTTCGTGTCAAACACGCCTCTCCTCGGATGATTCACGGTTTTCACTGCACTCGGATACGCTGCGTTGGACAAAATCTTTTGACCTCTAGCGGATAAACTATCGTCGACTAATATCAAAGTGGCGGGCCCGGAGGGATTTGAACCCCCGTTTTCCGGCTCCGAAGGCCGACGCCTTAATCCTGACTGGGCTACGGGCCCCAAACAAGAATATGAGAAACTCATTAAAAGCGTTCCGTGTACAAATATCTGCGAGAAGCTACACACAAGATGACGCACAAATCCACGGGCAGATTCCAATGAGAAAAATAGAACTGACAACGTGGGAAAGCGTGCCAAATAGAGTGGACAGTCTCAAGAGAAGCCTAGAAATCATCTACGGGAAAAAACTCAAAGCTTACCCCTATGACATTCCAGTCAGTCGACTCTTCCCCACCGAGGATTTCCTAGAAAACGACAAACTTGCACTCGTGTTCATGAAAACCGTCAACGAGGGCTACGACGTCCCAATAATAGCCGTTGAAAAAGCCGCAGACTACTTTGTTCTTGACGGTCATCACAGATCTTTCATCTACATCAAACTAAGAGAGAAAACCATCAAGGCAAGAGTCCTGAAATTCCCTCAAGGATCAAACTATCGCGAAGTCTCGAAAACCCCATTTGAAGATCTTCCAGTCAAAGAAGTAAGCACAATAGAAGATTCAACTCTGAAAGCTTGGGCACGCATCCTCAACATCATGAGACAATACGAAGCTCTGTACCACATACACTTTCGCATGGAAAGAAAAGATCTTGCTGTCGCAAAGATACACCCCACTCAACCACAAATCCTAAAAGAGCAACTTGAAGGAATCGAGAGAATACTCGTCCCCATCGCATGTATAGAGCACAAAGGGAAGTATTACGTTTTGGACGGACACGCAAGATGCATCCGAGCCAGACAGCTCGGCTTAGAATTCATACCAGCTTTGATACTGTCGCCCGAAGTGTCAGTGGACTATGGAATAGTCAAGACAGCAAAAGAAATGAAACTTGACACTTTGGATGACATCACAATCTGCAACGGCGTTCACTGATTCCACGAAAGAGCACCCCACGAAAAACCAATATGCTCAAACCCAAAAACCCTTAAAAACAGTCAAACGCCTATACTAGATGTCCCGATCGAGGGCCGGTAGCTCAGCTTGGCTGGAGCATTCGGCTGATAACCGAAAGGTCGCCGGTTCGAATCCGGCTCGGCCCACTGATCCAAACTTTTATTAGCGCATCGAAAGAGACTCTGAAGGCAAGGTGAATATTTTGGCAAAAGAAGATGACATGCTAGAGGAATTGAAGAAAATCCGCACACTGCTGGAACCGAAACCCGCACCGACGGCGCCTGCGCCAAAGGGACTTTGGAAGGAATTCGTTGATTTCATCTCGAAATACAAGGTTATGGGGCTTGCTGTTGCTTTCATCATCGGTGTCTACCTAGGAGCTGTAGTGCTGGCGCTGGTCAAAGATTTGATAATGCCAATAATAGGTCTTGCAATACCTGGACTTGGAAACCTAGCGACTTTCAAGGTTGCGTTTCCATCAACAACGTTCGATGCGCAAGGCAACCCGCCCGCTGGTTACGGAGGACAAATATTCGGAATAGGAGACTTCTTGGTAGCGGTGATAACATTCATCATCGTGGCTTTTGTGATCTTTCTTGTCGTGAAGATTACCAAGAAATGGGGCATAGAATAGACATATCAGAAAACCGTTCAAAACATCTCCTTTTTTTATTTGTTGAAAGAGCAGAAAAGCTGAAATTCTCAAACGCCACATAGTCCACATCTGAGTGTTACCATGCCCTACTACATTCTGCTTTCCAATTTGACAGACGAAGGATGGAAAACCATCAAAGAAAAACCCAGACGAATAAAGGAAGTAAACAAAGAACTCGAAGCCTTCGGAGTGAAAGTCATCACTCAATACGCGCTTTTGGGACCATACGACTTTGCAAGCATTGTCGAGGCCCCAGACAACAAAACCATAGGAAAAGTCTCGATCGAGCTCGGTTCAAGAGGAACGATACGAATCGTGAGCATACCTGCCGTTCCCATAGATGAATTCATAGCCTCACTCAAGGAATAACGCAAACTCGTAAATCCCCCTCTTTTCTTTGGCATCAAAATTGGTTCACTAGCACATGTAAACAGGCGCAAAGCAACGAATCAAATTCTCTAAACAGTATTGTCATTTGATTCAAAGTTGCTTAGGCAAGAAAGTTTTGGTCAGTTAAATTTAAGAACACATCAGTCTCTTATGTTATTCAAATTCAACCAAGAAAACCTTTCGAGGAAATTCGACATTTGGCAGACAAAGGATTCCACAAGCTTTTTCTAGACGCAGTAGACGGCGCCTTCTCTTCCTTAGGAGACTCAGCAAAACAATCCATCTACTTCCACCTTGAAACCAAATTCAAAGTTCCCAAAGACCAGATCCCTTCCCGCCTCGAAGATTTCGAAAACGGACTGGAGAACATCTTCGGAGTCGGAACACGGTTCTTAGAGATCCTGATAATGAAAAACCTTTACGAAACGATGAAACCAAAAGGAAGAACCCTAAAATGGGACGAAGGCAAAGAATTCAAATTCACAGACTATGTGAAAACAGCCGAACAGGTTTTTTCAAAAGGCAAGAAACAGAACTAGAATTCAACAAGCTCCGATTTTTACCTTCTGATCGTTGACACACCAATACAGATTCAGGGTTAACAAACGATTTATGAAGCATCCATCGTTTTTCACTCTAGAAGTCCATAGGGCGAGGGTACACATTGCATCAAGACAACTTCACCAAAATAATGTTGGCCGCAATAGAAGAAGGCTTGTCCTCGCTCGGCGATTCACCCAAAGATGCAATCTTCTATCATCTCGAATCGTCATTTCAACTGAAAAAAGAAGACATACCATCAAACCTCACAGAGTTCAAGCGGGCTTTGGAAAGAATCTTCGGCCCCGGAGCCCCTTACCTTGAGAAAGCCATAACAAAATCTCTGTACGGAAAACTAGGACTCGATTTCAAGGATGAAAAAACCAACGATTTCATAGACAGTGCCCACGATGCAAGAAAAAGAATCAAGCCTGCCGGGGAGGTGAAGATAGAATGAATAGAAACGCCAGAATACTTGCTGTCGATGACGATGAAAACATCAGAAAAGTCATCGTAGCAATACTTGAAGATGAAGGCTACACTGTCGAATCCGTTGGAACAGCGAAGGAAGCAATAGAAAAGAGCAAAAGAAAATTCTATAACCTAGCTTTGATCGACATTCGACTCCCAGACATGGAAGGAATCGAACTCCTCATGAAATTCAGGGAAACGACCCCTAGAATGCGAAAAGTCATCGTGACCGGTTATCCTACCCTTCAGAATGCCGTGGACGCTGTCAACAAAGGAGCAGACGCGTACATCGTCAAACCGTTTGACGTGGAAAAAGTCCTGAAAACCATACAAGAACAGTTAAGCAAACAGCAGACCGAAAAAGAATACAGCCAGGAGCGAGTCGCAGAATTCATCGAAGCCAGAGTAAGAGAACTGGACATGGAGAAAGAAGCTAGTCACAGCAGCTATTAGTCTCTCAATCGCTTCTTTTTTGGTTTTTCTCAGTTATCAATTTTCGTTATTACTCGTAATTCAGTGGAAAACCGTGCTCATTCTAGCGCGCCAAACATTGTTGTCGCTCAACGTTTACCGATATGCCGCTGGATTAACTCTCCAGACTGCGGTTCCGAAGTTCAGTCCTAGTAGGCAGAATGGATGTACGAAGGAAGTTTAGGAAAAAGAACATCAATCAGGTGTCTGTGACTGACGGCGATTCGTATGTCCGGAAATGCCGTCTCCAGCTCTTCCCGGGATCTGTAACCCGTCATAAGCTGAACAAACACGGTTGGGTTTAGTCCTATAGGACTCCGCGGTCCACCTTCCACCTTATTAATACTCACAATTCTTCCGTCTTTACAAGCGACTTTGATTGTGAAACTGCGGAAATTGAACCCGATTGTCTCAGTCAGCCCGCAATACATTAAACAGGCAAGGCGAGATTCCAGCAATGGCTTCATCTTCTCGAACATCTTAACGTAATCTGTCACTCGCAACTGCCAAGCGTAAGCCGGAAACCGTTTCATTCCCCCCAAGGCCACAACTTGCTCTGTGAAGGGCTCCTCATAACTGACGTTCACCGAGAGCGTTTCAAGCCCATGACCCAGCGCATATTCTTTGAGAAAACCCAGAACAGCTTGAGCCGCAAACTGGTCGACCTCAGATATCTCGATAAGAAGCAGCTCTTTTTCCTTGGCGATTTCTCTCATTCTGAAATATGCGACCAGTCCTCCCCTTTCCTCAACTGCGAATGCCTGAAAAGGCTCCGGGTCGGAGGCAATACTTGTTCTGTGCTGCGTCTTCCAAATTGCTTCGCCGCGAACACTGTGGACAAAATACTTCTCCTGAGCTTTTTCAAGAAGCCCAATGGCAGCGGGAACGTCTTCATCGATGAACCGGCGAACCTGAATTGTAGACTTATAATCAGGTATCTGATCAAGCCTCAAACGCGTCTCTTCCAGCAACGGAACAGCATATTCATACCCGAATTGTCTGTAGAAATGCGGTATTCCCTCAATCACGGCAAGGTCGTAGCCTCGGGCTTCCACATCTTCATGATATTCTTCAACAAGCTTTCGAATCAACCCTTTTCCACGATATTCGGGAAGAGTGCCGACGTACCCCATCTCGGCAACTTTCAGCTTTATCCCGCCGATACTCCAAGTGACCGGGATCAGGTTGAGCGTTGAAACCATTCTGCCCTTGTCCCTGACGAAGTAAATGTTCTTCAGAGTCATGTTCGGATGACAGTCGATCAACTTTTTGGCAAGCGTGTCAAGCCCAAGTTCGTTGCCCCATATTTCCCGTATCAACTCGAAATACTGTACCAAGTCACTATCGGTCTCAAGACGTTCAACAACGAAGTCAGAATTACTCAGAGCTTTCCACCTTTAGCTGAACTGTTCATTAACACAAAGTCCTTTATTAGACCTAACGTCCGACTCGAACCGTAAAGATGTGAAATGAGTCACCAGAGAACACGTGCATGTCGACAGAACCGCCTGCCGCTGGCTGATAAAAAGGTTCATCGAACCTGAAGCAAAATTTCTCTGCGTGCCCGTCAAAGAAATAAACAGCGCGTGCCCCAAAATTGAAAAAATGGACAGAAAGTAACGAAGAGAATTCCTGAGGAAGAAACTGAACAGGTGACGATGAAGACTGCCCCTCTAGGCAGGCATAAGTCGATTTTGAATAGGCTCCTTTAATTTTATTACCTTCGAAAAACATTAGTTGAGAAAACACGCAGGTTCATCGATGAATTCAGTTATGAAGAATGCTGGGAAATCAGTCTTTTGGAGCCTTTGCGTAATGGGAGGGTTAATGATTCTCAGCTCCACAATGTCCAAAAGCGGGTCAGTTCTTTCCACTTTTTCCAAGAGCCTCGGAACACCCGACGTCTGGACGGGTCTGGTTCTCTCAGCCTCAACAATACCCGGCATTCTGGTAAGCCTCCCCGCCGCTTCACTTTCAGACATTTACGGCAGAAAAAAATTCCTGCTACTGGCGGCTGTGATATTCGCATCTGCCCCTTTTCTATATCTTTTAGTAACCGATTGGAGACAACTGGTCCTCGTTCGATTTTACCACGGGTTCGCCACAGCAATCTTTGTTCCAGTCGCAGAGGCAACCATAGCAGAACTCTTTCCCAAGAAACTCGGAGAAAGAATCTCCCTCTTTACGTCGGCCACATACGTTGGAAGAATCATCGCTCCTACATTAGGGGGATACCTACTGTTTGCCACAGGCCAATATTTTCACCAAGTCTATCTCGCGGTCGCAGCAGCTGGGGTGACAGGTCTCATCACAGCCATCCCTTTTCTCGCAAGAAAAGAAAAACACACACGCAAGTCAGAAGAATCGGTCGGAAAGGTTTTCAGGACAATGTTCTCTGGCTGGAAAGAAATCGCAAAAAACGGCGGCGCCCTCGTCGTCAGCCTTGTCCAATCGAGCCAATACTACGTCTTCGGCGCATTTGATTTCTACTTGGCAGAGTACATGATATTCGGCCTAGGCTATAACACGTTGGGACAAGGCCTGATCGCATCAAGCGTCTTGGCAGTAGCAATTTTTGCGAGACCTTTCATGGGCAGAGTATCAGACAGGATAGGAAGGCGAATTCCAATAATATCGGGAAGCATTCTCTCCGCTCTTGCAATGATCACCGTTCCCTTCGTGGCTGATTTCACAACGCTCGTCGTCCTTCTCGTCATCTACGGTTTCGGTTTCGCAACCGTAACATCTTCAACGACGCCTCTCATTTGTGAACTCATACCGCAAGAATTCGTCGGCACTTCCATGGGTTTTCTCGACACCACGATGGACATCGGGCAAACACTCGGCGGATTCATCAGCGGCGCCGTCTTCGCAACAAGCCTCCACTACACGGCGGTTTTCCTGTCCTTCGGAATAGTACTGTTCCTTTCCTGTAGCGTGTTTGCAATCCTGCAAATCGGGAAAAACCACGTGACCCAAAGGCGGTGATACCATCTCAAAGAGCATTTCTCAAATCCTCCAAATCACGCGAGTAAGGACTTCTGAGCATTTACTTTTCAACTTCTATGATTTCAAGTTCTTCAATGCAAGTAAAAACGGAAGCGCAATGCCTTTCGGAAATTCAAAACTGCTCGCGACCCTCATCGCTGTACCATACATCTTGGCATGTGAAGCGATATTTCTAAGAAGACAACGCTACTTCGCCAAGCTCAAGAATCGTGTAGTCGGTGTACTCACTCTTCATGAGAAGCCCGGGTCGCTTTACGTTGGCGAGTTAGCCGTCGCTCCAGAGTACAGAAGACATGGAATAGCCAAACAAATCCTGAACTTCTCCGCAAGAACCGCAAAAAAACGTGGCAAGAGATGGCTTGAGCTCACGGTGCTCAAAAAGAACGCTCCAGCACGTCGACTGTACGAGAAAGCTGGTTTCGAAAAGAAAAAGGAAAGAAGATGGTCGCTCGTTCTAAAAAGAGAGGCATAACAGCTGGATAGTTCCGTTGTAAACAAACACTGATGAGGGAAAATCTTAAACATTTTTCCCATTGACATGAAATGAAGTCCTTTTTCCCCCGGAGACTCACTTTGACAAGGTCACTTTGGCGCGATCTTGTCTATGTTGAACATGTCGTTTCCCAACCGCCCCCACCTTATGTTCAATATTATTGTAAAAGGATTTAAATAGACAGACACTAGATACAGCGTCCCTTTTAGCTACAAAAACACTAAGGAACGTCTTGCGCACAAAAGGTGATCGAGTGAAGTGTCCGTATTGCGGGTCTGAAAACCTGAAAACCCTTGAGACCAGGGATTCGCCTGACAACACCGCCAGAAGACGGAAAGAGTGCGCTGACTGCGGGAAACGCTCCACCTCATACGAATACGTGGAAACCGTTGAGTTGATAGTGAAGAAGAAAGACGGCAGACCCGAAAGATTCGACCTCAATAAGATCGTCAGGGGCTTACAGAAAGCCTGTGAAAAGAGACCAGTAACGATGGACCAGATTCACGAGCTGGCGGAACGCGTCAGGCAAGACTTGATGATGCTTGGAAAAGAAGAAGTCAGCTCTCGAGAAATCGGGGATTTGGTGATGAAACACCTGAAGAAGCTTGACCGAGTGGCTTACATCAGGTTCGCCTCGGTTTACAAGGAGTTCGAAGAACCTGAGGATTTCAAGAAACTACTCAAAGAGGTTAAGACATGAAAACCGTGAGAAAACGTGATGGTAAATTAGAACCGTTTGATCAAGATCGTATTACGAAGGCCATATGGAAGGCCGCGAAAGCCGTGGGCGGAAAAGACCGCGACCTAGCCAAACGCTTGAGTGACCAAGTTGTCGCTCAGCTCAAGCTTCGCTTCGGTGAAGACGGCGTTCCGACGGTGGAAGAAATCCAGGATTTGGTCGAAAAAACCATCATAGAAGGCGGTCATGCCCAAACAGCCAAAGCCTACATTCTGTATCGCAAACAACATCAAGACCAAAGAGAACTGGCCGCGTTACTGAGCGATGCAGACCTGGTTGACCAGTACCTGGAAATCGTAGACTGGCGCGTTCGAGAAAACTCAAACATGAGCTATTCACTTCAAGGCCTGAACAACTATCTTTCATCAACCGTCATCGCAAAATACTGGATAAGCAGGATATACCCCCCTAACATTGCAGAAGCCCACTTCTCCGGCAGCATGCACATCCACGACCTAGGCGTCCTAGGTGCATACTGCGTCGGCTGGGACCTTAGAGAACTGTTGATGTCAGGTTTCGGCGGCGTCTCAGGAAAGATCGAAAGCAAGCCTGCAAGACACTTCAGGACTGCACTCGGACAGATCGTCAACTTCTTCTACACGCTTCAGGGTGAAGCAGCAGGCGCCCAAGCTTTCAGTACGTTTGACACGTACCTGGCGCCGTTCATTCACTACGACGGTTTGACACAGAAAGAAGTCGAACAGGGGCTGCAAGAATTCTTCTTCAACATGAACGTGCCCACGCGCGTGGGTTTCCAGACGCCGTTCACAAACGTCACCTTAGACATGAAGGTTCCTCAGTACATAAAGAATGAGGCCGTAATAATCGGCGGCAAGCTAATGGACCGCACTTACGGAGAAATGCAGGCAGAAATGGACATGTTCAACGCGGCCCTCGCAGACGTGATGAGCAGGGGCGACTCGAAGGGAAGAGTGTTCACTTTTCCAATTCCAACATACTGCGTTACGAAAGATTTTGACTGGGACGCTCCTATCACCCAGAAGATTTTTGAAGTCACGGCCAAGTACGGTGTACCTTACTTTTCCAACTTCATCAACACTGACATGAGACCTGAAGATGTTCGAAGCATGTGCTGTCGACTGAGGATCGACAACCGTGAACTACGTAACAGAGGCGGGGGATTCTTCGGCGCGAATCCGTTGACGGGATCAATAGGCGTGGTAACATTGAACTTGCCAAGAATCGGATACTTCGCAAAAGATGAAGACGAGTTCTTCGAACGCCTCGAAAAGCTCATGGAAACCGCGAAAGAAAGCTTGGAAATAAAAAGGAAAGTGTTGGAAACGTTCACGGAGAACGGTTTGTACCCATACTCGAAGCGTTACCTGCGGGACGTCAAGACGGAGTACGGGCACTACTGGCAGAATCATTTCTCAACGATCGGAATTCTGGGAATGAATGAAGCAATCTTGAACCTGTTCGGCGTCAGCATCGTCGGGGGTGACGGAACAGAATTCGCCATCAGGGCGCTCAAATTCATGCGCAACAGGCTGCTTCAATTCCAAGAAGAAACAGGAAACATGTACAACCTCGAAGCCACACCGGCTGAAGGGACGAGCTACAGGCTGGCTAGAATCGACAAGAAGAAGTACCCAGACATCATCGTAGCAAACCAGAAACACCTTGCGGCTGGCGCTGAACCGTTCTATACTAACTCTTCCCAGCTACCGGTCGATTTTGAGGGTGACCTGTTCGAGGCGCTTGAACATCAGGACAAGCTTCAGACTCTCTACACAGGAGGCACCGTCTTCCACATCTTCCTAGGCGAAAGATTGCCAGCATGGAAAGCCTCATCAGAACTGATCAAAAAAGTCGCCACCAGTTCCCATCTCCCGTACTTTACGCTGACACCGACCTTCAGCATTTGCCCATCCCATGGCTACATCAACGGCGAACACAAACAGTGCCCAACGTGTGGAGCCAAATGCGAAGTCTACTCGAGAGTCGTCGGGTACCTGAGACCTGTCGACCAGTGGAATGATGGCAAACAGGCAGAGTTCAGCATAAGGAAGACCTTCGATAGATCTGCAGTCACCTCAGCCGCTCCTGCGCAAGTGATAAGTGCATGAAGTTCAGCGGTCTCCTGAAGACAAGTCTGGTTGACTTTCCCAACCGGATCAGCTCGGTCCTTTTCACTCCCGGCTGTAACTTGCGCTGTCCGTTTTGCCACAATTGGCGAATCGTCGTTGACCCTAAACCCCCGTTCCTTACAGAGGAGAACGCTCTTAGAATCCTTGAAGAGCGCAAAAAATACGTTGACGCGGTCGTGATCACCGGTGGAGAACCCACCATACACAAGGAACTGCCCAAATTTCTGAAGAAGTTGAAGGAAAAAGCCTTCGACGTGAAACTGGACACGAATGGACTTGATTCGCGAATCCTCGCAGAATGTCTGCCCTACCTAGACTACGTTGCTTTAGACGTGAAAACTAGCCCATCAAAATATTCTTCACTGGGAGCCGAAAATACAACTGAACTCATCCATACTATCGACATATTGAAAACGGGTAAGGTGGACTACGAGTTCAGGACGACAGTCGTGCCAGGCTTCGTGGAAACGTCGGATATACACACGATGAGTGAACTCGTCAAAGGTGCTAGAACATGGGCTCTTCAGCAGTTTGTCCCTGGAGACACGTTGGACACTGGACTAAACGCGGTCAAACCCTACCCGCCAGAAACGATTGACAAGTATGCTGAAACCTTGAGAGCCTTCGCGGAAAACATAGTGCTCCGAAAATAGACAGTTCTTTACTTTTCTCAAAGCGCAAGGTTTAAGGGTTGATGCGTAGTTTAGGTTTCGAATGTTCTTACCGTGAGGGTTCAGAGTTTGAGTAAAAAACTTGTCAGTCTTGAAGAACGCAAAGCCGAGGTACTGATCAAACTTAGAGGCTACAAGCTGATTAAGAAGCAGAGGCACGAAGACGCGATTGGCTATATCATAGAGATACCGAAAGAAAAACAAAAAGCCTTGGTGTGGTGCGTCCCTGGAGAGACAACGGTAGGAATCAACAGCATAAACCGTCTCGGAAAAGCCATGAAAGACGCAGACGTCGAAAGAGGAATAATAGTCACTGACGGAAGATACACGCACGCTGTAAAGCAAGGCGCCAAAAAGAAAAAGATCGAGCTCTTGCCAAAAACTTTCCCTGCCTTCGACATTTTCCAGCACAAACTGGTTCCGAAACAGGAAATTCTGACTGAAGAAGAGAGAACCGAACTCCTCACAAAGTTCAAAGTTCAACCATATCAACTGCCGCAGATAAGCTCTGTTGACCCTACAGTCAAAGCCATAGGAGCCAGGCCAGGCGACGTGCTCCGGGTGATAAGGAGAAGCCCGACTGCTGGCGAACATATCGCCTTCAGGTACGTTGTAGAATAGCTTGTCTCACCATAGCGCGCGCGTCGAAGCATTATGAGTAGTTCTCAAGCCCTTCTGCATCCAGAAGGACACGCATGCAAAGAGGTTCATAGACGCTACCTACGACTCGATGAGGCTTTGGAAGACACAAATAACACGAAGGAGTTACGCTCCTCTTTCTTTCTTCAACTCAAACAATATCACTAGAGCCTCACCCAAAGGTATTCCCAACCTAACCGCCAAATCTTCAGGTTTGGTGTCGGGTTTCTCCTGGAGAATTGAGTCTCGAGCGTAAGCTTTGTGCCGAGGAAACATTACCAATTCATGGACAGTTTCAACTAGTGTATTCCACATTTTGTCAGATACGTAATCTTCAAGACTCATTTTTCATCAAGAAAGTATAGTGTCAAAGGTTGAATATTCGATTTGCTTTCCAGATGCCTAAGCAGTGCGACGTTTCATTCAGCATTCATTCTTGATTAATAATCGCATACAATAGGGAATCACGCCACTTTCCCTTGACCAATTTATGTTCGTGGATGTGTCCTTCCAACTTCATGCCAGTTTCTTCAAGAACGCGGGCAGAGGCGGTGTTTTCAGGGTCACAAGTGGCGAACACCCTGTGAAGACAGAGTTTCTTAAGACCAAACTCCACAAGGGCCTTTGTGGTTTCCGTTGCGTAACCTTTGCCCCAAAATTGCTTGTTGAAACAATAGCCAATCCATCCTTCATGGTTATCAGGGTTTGAGACGTGTACTCCACAGCTGCCAATCAACTTTTTGTCAATCTTCAGCGTTATCGCGAGTGTGTAATGATGACGGGGTTTCTCTTTCTGCGCTTCAAGCGCTCTCTGTATGAAAGCCTCGGTCTCTTCCCGATTGTTTGGCCCCCAATCCATGTATCGAACGACCGCAGGGTCTGAAGCGTAATCGTGGGCAGCTCGCACATCTGTCTCCTTCAGGTCGCGTAGGAGGAGCCGTTTCGTTTCAATTTTCTTCATGAATCCTAAACCCCAGTTCTCTTTCTTAATGCGTTCCAGCTCAGTCTTAAATGATTTTCACTCAATCGGTGCAGAGAGGGCCTGCTGAGTCTTTTACCACAAAGTATATCTCTTTAGAGCATGAGTACTGCCTTCGAAACGTTTCACCGCAGGATGTTAACCAATGCCTATCAAAGCTGTAGTATTCGATTTGGACGGTACAATTGCCAGTTTCAATTTGGACTATCTCACTGTCAGAGCAGAGGTGAGAAGTTATCTGATACACAACGGTCTGCCCGCCTCCATATTGGCATCGAACGAAAGCATTTTCGACATGTTGAAGAAGACTGAGATTTTCTTGAAAAACAGCGGCAAGTCACAAAGAACATTCAATAAGGTCCGAAGCGAAGCCTTAAGTATCGCCGAAAAATACGAGATGGAGGCCGCTAAGACGACCGGGTTGCTTCCCGGCGTGGCTGAAACATTGGCGATCCTCAAGAAAATGGGCCTGAAAATCGGTTTGTGCACGATAAACAGCGACAAATCCACAGGCTACATTTTGAAGAGATTCAACATAGCGAAATTCTTCGATACAGTCACTCCCCGAAACAAAGTCAAGTTCGTCAAACCAAACCCAGAGCACCTTGAAGCAACCCTGAAAGCCTTGCACACAAACCCTAAAGAGGCAATGCTCGTTGGAGACGGAACACGCGACATGCGATGCGCAAGAGAATTGGGGGCAGTCGCCGTTGGGCTATCTACAGGCACCAACTCTGAGAAAGAGTTGACTGATTCTGGAGCCAACTACATAACAACTTCGATCGGTAATTTGCCTATTCTAGTCCAGACGATCAATAAACGCACAAGGGCAAGGGCAAGAGCGAAGAACAGAAAAACCTGAAGACCACATCTTAGAAACTAGCAGCGCCTTTTCTCTTGTTGAAAATGTGCCATTTCCAGATTTCCTCGACCGCCTCTTCCGAGTATCCTTGCCTCTTCAGCAGGAATCTTAGCGACGAAGGCGCTTTTAACATTGAACCACCTGCTGTCTTCTCAGAAATGTAGATGCCATTGAAATTAAACATTCTGTATCAAAAATCCTGTTTTGTAGACGTGTACAACACATAAACACTCTCACTGTCTGAGCACAACTAATCGTCAATTTTCCGTCAAGAGCTCATTTCGCTCGCGTCGGTCTCACAAAATAAAGAACGGCACACGCTTGACTGAATCCATAATATCCAAATGATAATTACGCAATCCGATATCTGTCGCTAGTCTATACTGTGTGGCATCCTGGAGCGAAGGCTCATGATCAGAAAATCAAGAGACTCTGACTTACCTTCAACGATGATCAGGTTGCCTTGAAGTAGTATCTTGGCCAGTGTGGCCAAGGCTGACTTGTTTCACAGGTACCGAACTCTACTGAGAGACTCATTCCAACCTTCAACTGTTCCAACTGTGTGCCTTGGATCATTCCGGGAAGTTTCACGCCGTTCTCGAGCTGGACTATGCCGACGGCGTATGGGGAGATTGACTGAAACTGCGCAGGAGCTATGTGAATCACTGTATAGGTCAGCAGTTTTCCTTTCCTCGGAATTTTGGTCCATTCGAAATCTTTGGAATAGCAGTTGTCACAGACTGTCCTAGGTGGAAGATGGATTTTCCCGCATTTTATACACTTTCCCGCTAGCAGCTCTTGTTGATTGATGTTCCTGTAAAACTGTTCTATAGTGAAAGGTGCTTTTTCGCTCATACTTATTCTCTCCTGTAAATGTGAACCGTCGCGGTTGCTCCTGAACCGCCAACGTTATGTGTCATTCCGATCTGAGCGTCCTTCACCTGTCTTTTTCCGGCACGCCCAGTCAGTTGGAGATAAATTTCGTACGCTTGTCCGGTACCTGTTGCTCCTACAGGATGCCCTTTTGCCTTCAACCCCCCGCTTGTGTTGACGGGGATTCGTCCCCCAAGCTTGGTCTCGCCGTTCTCAGCTAGTTTCCCCCCGTCTCCAGCCCTGCAGAAACCCAAATCCTCGTATGCTATTATTTCTGCTATCGTAAAGCAGTCATGGACTTCGGCCACGTTTATGTCTGTGGGTTTCGTTTCAGCCATTTCATAGGCTTCCTTAGCAGCGATTTTTGCAGCTTCAAGCGACGTAAAACTTGCTCTTTCATATAATCCGATGGTGTCGCTCGCTTGCCCGCTTCCAACTATTTGAATCGGCGTCTCCGTATATCTGCCTGCGATCTCTGGTTTGGTCAGAATCAGACAACTTGCCCCATCAGTTATGAGCGAACAGTCGTAGAGTTTCAGCGGCCAAGCTACTATGCGGCTCGATAGAACAGTTTCGAGCGTAATTTCCTTCTGCATCTGCGCTTTGGGGTTCATGCTCCCATGATAATGATTCTTCACCGCAACCGCTGCTAACTGGCGTTCTGTCGTGCCGTAATCGTGCATGTGTGCCGTGGCCATCAGGGCATATAATCCTGGAAACGTTATACCGTTCCATTGTTCAAAAGGATAGTCCGATGCCATAGCAAGGTATTCAGTCACTTCTGCCGTTGTACGATGCGTCATTTTTTCCGCGCCACCCACCATGACGACATCGCTGAGACCAGAACGTACGGCGCATATCGCGGCTCTCAAAGCGGCGCCCGATGAAGCGCAGGCAGCCTCAGTTCTTGTTGCTGTGACATGTCCAAGACCCGCCCAATCGGCCATCGTAGCGCCCGTGTGGCCTTGATGTTCGTATGATTCTCCCATGTGACCAACGTACAAGGCCTTAATGTCTTTTTTCGGATCTAGTTTGGGACAATTGTCAAAGGCTTCCTTGGCAGCATCTGCAAAAATCTCTCGAGCGTAGAGTCCTTCAAGCTTTCCGAACTTGGATAATCCTGCGGACACAATTGAGGCAAGAGGTTTTCCTTTCAAGCATCTATCTCCCGACAAGGAAAAAGAGATACTGATTGAACGGATATTTAAGTTTCGTTTGCCAACGTTCGATGAAAGGATGAATAAAAAGGAGTGATTGCGGTTCAAGAAACGATCTTGAACCAAGTCTTCTATTTTGACCCGAAGGTTTTCTTGACCCAAGCACGCGTTTTGTCCATGTCTTCTCTGAAACGCTTCAATTCCTCTGGAGTTCTTTTCGGTGGTGTGGGTTTTTCTGCGGGGGTTGCGTAGACGTCGAGGAGGTCGCCTTTTGGTTGTTTTGATATGTTTATGTTGACTTTCAGGCCTATGTTGACTTTTTCGGGGTCAATGTCGCGCATCGTCATCGGTAAACATGTGTTTGTGCCTTCGATTCTGATCATCGCCCCCACGAGTGGTTGAAGGTGTGCCATTGACGGCCAGGCGATGACCATTATCGTGTATGAGTGCACCTCGCCTCTCTTGGGAAGTTCGACCCATTTTGTCTCTGCAAGCCTGCATTTTGGCGTAAAGCAGTGTGCACGTGGAGGACAATAGACAAGACCGCATTTTGGACACTTTGTTCCATGAAGTTTTCCTTCAAGAAGACCGATGAAGAACTTCGAGGTCTTGCCGTAGCTGTGATGGAACATGCTCCCGTGAGGTCTATTTACGACGAGGAAAGTGTCGGGCTTCAGTTCATTTAGAGTCGGCCCGTCTTTCATCTCAACTATTTTCCAGCCTTCGGGTCTCCATCCGCCTTTGCGTTCCCAGTCTTGCCACCATTTTTCGTCGTACGGTGATTGCTTTATGATTTTTTCTGGTCCTGGTTGCTTTATTGTTCTACACCTCCAAGACGACGGTTCCGGCTTGACAGCCTGTTCCGCCGTGTCCATGAATGAATGCTTTCTTCGGCTTGCTGAGTTGTCTTCCGGGTGCGCCCCACTTTTTGCCTATTTGGTTGCTGAGTTGCCAGTAGCTGTCAACGACTTGTGCAATGGAAGTCGATCCTACTGCGTGTCCTTGAGCGGTCAGTGCTCCGCTTAGCTGGCAAGGAAGTTCTCCGTCGCGTGAAATTACTCCGTCTCTGACCAGTTTCTTTCCCTCTCCTCGCTTGCAGAAGTCGAAGTCTTCAAGTCCTGCAAGAATTACGCCTGCATAGGGGTCGAAGATTTCGACAAAACTGATCTCTTTTCTTGGGTTCTTGATTCCAGCGTCCTTGTAAGCCATTCTTGCAGACACGCGTAAAGAGCCAAAGTTCTGAAGGTCGGGGTAAGGAGACAGTGGTTTGGGCACTGTTTTCGGCCATATTTTCTCGTCCTCGGGGTAAACCCCTTTCCAAGCCGGGTTGTCAGGTCGGTCTCCCGCTCTCATTGTGTCGGACCCGAAACCCACACCGCTGATCCACACAGGGTTGTCAGTCAGTTTCTTCGTCATTTCCTCGTTGGCTACAAGTATGGCTGAAGCTCCCTCGCTAGTCATCGCACATTCGTAAAGCCTGTAAGGCCATGAAATCAACCGGGATTTGTAGACGTCTTCGATGGTTATCTTGCTGAATCCATGTTGGGCAGGCCATTGTGCATAGGGGTTTTCAAGCGAGTTGTTGTGGTTCATGACCGCGATTTCTGCCAGGTCTTCTTCAGTGTCTCCATACACATGCATTCGTCTGGCTTCCATTGTCGCGTAGAATGCGTTGTAGGTGAAGCCTGATACGAAATCCCAGTCTGTGTCTCCTGCTATTGCGATGGCTTCGTTTACCTTCTGGATTGGAAGTTCGTTCATTTTTTCCCATCCGACGACGAGTACGACGGGGAACATTCCTGAACGGACCCATAAGGCTGCGTTGATTACGGCGTCGATAGGCGTTGCGCCGCCTGATTCCACTCGGTAGGACGGCACTCCAGACAGACCGAGGTAATCGTTGATTATCCAGTGCATGCATTGCTGTTGTTCAAGGATATCGCTGAAGTAGGAGTAGCAGGCGGCGTATCCTTTCTTCAGGAAGTCTCCAAGTTCGAGTTCCGGCACGTCGTCGAGCAACATCTTTACGGATTCCGCGCACATTTCTTCTGCCAATGTGTGTCGGGGGTTGTCGAATCGTGAAATGCTTCCAGCGACTATTCCGACTTTTTTCATTGTTGCACCTCAATTTCGAAAGTACTAGGTAGTCCCTTCCTTTAACTATAATATTCTTGCGGCGAACAAGGAGAGCAATCGATGATGCCGAAACGAGGGTTTGGATATGCTTTTATAATCTTCACATCACCCTTTATCTCCATGAGAATACTGGAGCTTAGCTCTTCCATTCCAGGGCATGAGTACACGACTCAAGAAATGATAGATAATTTCCCTTGTGAACTTCCTGAAAGCGTCAGACAGAACGCCCTGAACCTTGGAGTCTCCAAGCGAGCCTTCATCCACCCTGTACCCCGAAGGGACAATTCTGAAATTATGCTGAGTGAGACCGAGCTTGTTGACCTTTGCATCGACGCCTGTAAGAATGTCGTCGAAAAAGCAGGCATATCTCTATCAAGGATAGGATATTTCATTACAGCCTACGACGTCAATCCCATTCTGTCACCTGGCCTGAGCCAGCTCTTGGTCAGGAAGATCGGGTTTGACCCCTATGTTAAGCATGTGAACGCTCAGGGAATTGCCAGCACCGCCTTTCCAAAGTCTCTGCAACTGGCTGAAGATCATTTGGCGGCACATCCTGAAGATAATATCTTGATCTGCGTTTCTGGGGTAAGCTCGTATTGGTTCCAAAACCAGGTCCGGGGACTGAACGGGGTGTTGGAGATCGGAAGAATCAATGAGATTGAAGATTCTTCGAAACGGCAGATGGAAATCAGAAAGTGGATTGCGACGATGGAGTATTTTCTTTTTGGAGATGCCGTGGTAGCGGCTGTCGTGGCAAATCAAGGTTTAGGGGTAACTGTCAAGAAGACGGTTGAGGTCACAAACGTGAGGGAGGCAGATTGTTTCGCGGGGTATTCTAGACTTTCTTCACTCCCTGAGTCTTTCAATTTCGGCTTTCATTCTTATCTTGATAAAGAGATTCCGAACCTCGGCGTCAAGTATACCAGTCTCGCTCTGAATAAACTTCTGGGAGATTGCCTTGAAAGAACAATCAAGGTGTCAAAGAAATGGGCAGTTCATACTGGAAGTGAAAAGATACTTAATACGTTGAGCAAGCATCTTGGGGTCGAGGCGGAGAAATTGAAGGAGTCGCACGACGTACTTAAACAGCACGGTAACCTGTCAGGGGCAAGCCTGCCGTTTATTCTTGAAAAAATCATTTCAGGGAACAAGTTGTCCAAGGGCGATGTTGTTCTGATGGTGGGTTACGGTTGGGGTTTTTCAGCGGCAGCGTCGCTGCTCGAAGTCTAAAAGTAATGGACAGTCGCACGCGCATGAAACCAACCCTCACGCATGTTGGTTCTAATATTCGCTGACCGATAAGAAAATATCTATTTAGGTTCAACCCTGATATGTTACCTTGAATAGATATGTACATATCACAAAGGCGTGAGAGACACTATGTTTGACAAAGAACGAATCGCGGAAATCAAAAAGGAGAAAGAACGATGGGAGCAGACGACACTCCAAGATTGGACAAAACAGTGTAACGAAAGAAAGGAGGATTTCCGCAACACTTCTAACGTTTCAATAGAACGTTTGTATACGCCTGAAGATGTCAGTTCATTGGACTACATCCATGATATTGGATTTCCAGGTGAGTACCCCTTCCTCCGAGGCGTACACGCGACCATGTACCGGGGACGGTTGTGGACCATGCGTCAATTCTCGGGCTTCGGCACAGCAGTGCAGACAAATCAGCGTTTCAAATATCTCCTTAAGGAAGGAGAAACTGGTCTAAGCATTGCTTTTGACTATCCGACCATCATGGGTTACGATTCTGACCACCCCATGGGGCAAGGTGAAGTAGGCATATGCGGAGTTGCCATAGCTTCGCTCAGGGACATGGAAGTTCTCTTAGACGGAATTCCGCTTGATAAGGTCACGACTTCTATGACGATCAATGGACCCGCGGCAATGCTATTGGCAATGTATGTGGCAGTTGGAGACCAACAGGGTGTGCCAAGAGGGAATCTGGGAGGAACCACACAAAACGACAACCTGAAAGAGTACTTTGCACAGAAACTATGCATCTACCCGCCGAAGCCTGCAGTGAAACTGACGACGGACATAATCGAGTACTGTACAAAGCACCTGCCACGATGGAACCCGATAAGCATAAGCGGTTACCACATACGAGAAGCTGGCTCATCGGCTGTTCAAGAACTCGCATTCACGATTTATGACGGAATAACGTACGTTGAGTCCACGATGAAAAGAGGACTCAATGTGGACGATTTTGCACAACGCCTCTCATTTTTCTTCGCATCACACAATGACTTTTTCGAAGAAGTCGCCAAGTTTAGAGCAGCGCGGAGAATATGGGCAAGGCTGATGAAAGAACGTTTCCATGTAAAAAATCCTCGCTCAATGTGGATGCGCATGCACGTACAGACCTCAGGCTGCACGCTGACGGCTCAACAGCCACTTAACAACGTCACGCGCACGACGATACAGGCACTTGCAGCCGTCGTGGGCGGCACTCAATCTCTCCACACAAACTCATTCGATGAAGCTCTTGCACTTCCAAGTGAAAACGCCGTAAGAGTTGCTCTGAGAACGCAACAAATAGTAGCCCATGAAAGCGGGGCAGCTCAAACAATAGATCCCTTGGCTGGCGCCTATTACATCGAAGCGTTAACGAACAAGATGGAGGAGAAGACCTTCGAGTATATTCGAAGGATCGATGAGATGGGCGGAGCCATAGTGGCAATAGAAAAAGGATTCTTCCAGAAGGAAATCGCTGACAGCGCTTACAAGTATCAGAGAGAAATAGAAGAGATGAAACGCACGATCGTCGGCGTCAACGATTACAAAATCGAAAAGGAGGAAACGCCAATAGAACTTTTGCGAGTGGACCCGAAGGTCGAGAAAGAACAACTCGCTAGCTTGCATGAGTTCAAACAAGAACGAAACAAGAAGAAGGTAGAAGAGGTTCTAGGAAAGCTTCGTCGGTCAGCGGAAAAGAATGAGAATCTCATGCCCGTAATAATAGAGTCAGTTAAAGCCTACGCAACGTTGGGCGAAATCTGTGAGGAGTTGCGTCAGGTTTACGGAGAATATAAGGAACTAATCATAATCTAGAAGGGAACAGGAATGGATAGAACAAGAAAGATCCGAGTGTTGATCGCCAAGCCAGGCCTAGACAGCCATGACAGAGGAGCGAAAGTTGTGGCAAGAGCCCTCAGAGATGCGGGGATGGAAGTAATATACACGGGCTTAAGACAGACCCCCGAGCAAATAGTTGAAACAGCACTTCAAGAGGACGTTGACGTGATCGGCCTGAGCATTCTTTCGGGAGCCCACAAAACTCAGTTTCCGCGGATAATGCAATTGCTCAAAGATCAGGAACTAACTGACATAATGGTTTTTGCCGGAGGCATAATCCCGCAAGAAGATGTGGCAGACATGAAGAGGCTTGGAATAAAAGAGATATTCGGACCCGGTACACCAACAGAAGATATCATAGGATATGTCATGAAAAACCTACCAAAAAGAAACTGAAAATCAGATGTGCTTGAGCTTTGACGAAAGCCGAAGAAATAGCCAAGGGTATTTTTGCCGGAAACCGAAGAAGCATAGCAAGAGCCATTACCATTATTGAGAACGACGAACCGGAGGCTCACGAACTTATCGCCAGAGTCTATCCGCACATTGGAAAAGCCCATATCATAGGACTGACGGGGGCAGGCGGTGCTGGAAAAAGCACGCTCATCGAGAAACTGGTCAAGGAATACAGACGCAGAAAAATGAAGGTTGGAATTGTCGCTGTTGACCCAACGAGTCCGTTTTCAGGAGGCGCATTCTTGGGGGATAGAATACGCATGCAGGAACTCAGCACAGATTCAGAAGTTTTCATACGGAGCATGGCAAGCCGAAGCCATCTAGGCGGAATAGCTAGAGCAACCAAAGACGCCGTGAGAATTCTGGACGCCGCCGGGAAGGATATAGTCATAGTCGAAACTGTCGGTGCAGGACAGTCAGAAGTGGAAATAATTAAAGTCGCCCAAACAATCGTCGTGGTGCATGCACCCGGGCTTGGAGACGAGATACAAGCTATAAAGGCAGGTATAATGGAGATCGCGGACATCTTCGTGGTCAACAAAGCCGACCGCGAAAACGCTGATAAAGCAGTCATAGACATTCAATCGAACCTCCAGATGAACAGCAAAGAGAGCCTGTGGAAGCCCCCAGTGCTAAAGACTACGGCCCTTACTGGCGAAGGTATTCCGGAGCTTGTCGAGAAAATCGAGGAGCACAGATGTTTTCTCGAAGGCGACCCTGAATGCAGGAAAATCTCGATGAGAGCCAGAGCTGAAGCGGAGCTCGTTGAAGCCATAAGAGAAAAAGTCACTAGCTCGTTGATAGAGGAACTTAAGAAGACAGGCAGGTTCGACGAACTCATCCATGAAATCATGGAAAGGAAGATCGACCCGGCCTCAGCAGCACAAAGACTCCTTGGGAAGAGGGTTGAAAACGAAACTTGAGAGAGGGCTTGTTGAAGTCTACACTGGAAACGGAAAAGGAAAGACGTCTGCAGCTTTTGGGCTAGCACTAAGAGCCACGGGCAGAGGACTAAGAGTGTACATAATTCAGTTCATAAAGGGAGGGTTTGACTACGGGGAACTCTATGCCGTGAAAAAGCTTACTGGACTCAAATTGAAAGCCTTTGGGAGAGGCAAATTTGTGTCTGAAAAGAGACCTGACAAAGAAGACATAGACCTTGCAGAACAGGCCTTGAGAACCGCTGAAAAAGCCGTGAAAAGCGGCAAATACGACGTGGTAGTGCTGGACGAAGTCAACGTTGCTCTCAACCTAGGACTCATAAAGGTCGAAAATGTCCTGCGCCTTATCAGAGAAAAACCCGTTGAAACTGAACTTGTTTTGACTGGGCGCAAAGCACCAAAGGAGATAATTGAAGCAGCGGATTTGGTCACAGAAATGCTGGAAATCAAACATCCGTACAATTCGGGTTTTGAAGCGCGGAAAGGAATCGAATACTAGGATCCTCTGACTCGTGGTGAATGATGTCTATTTCTGTTCTTCAGAAGCTAGCGGGTAAATTTCCTTTGCAACGTACTCTAGATAAGGCTCCTTCTCGCCAAGATTGAAAATTGTTACTGAGGCATCCCTAGTGACGCCCACGACATAACCATATTCCTTTGATCTCGCAACAACGTACCACAGGTCGCCATGTTTGCCGTAATCCTCGAATAGTGAAGTGTTTATCAAGTCGGGTCCGTAGAGCGAAAGCTTGTCAACGTTTGGAATGTCCACGTTGTCAAAAAACGTTATCTTCGTATCTTCACGATTCTTGAGGTGAAACTTTTTGAGAGTCTCTGGGGAAATCCTGGCTTCCAGAATTCCGCCTGCCCGTTCATATAGTATCTTGCTCAACTCGTTCGCCACGAAATTCGCCAAACGCTTCTTCTCAACAATTGTCAGGAACATTGTGCCTTCATGCTCAGAGAAGCTAAAAAGTGCCTCGACCGTACGTGGGGTCGGCAAGATCTTGCCCCTGTGAAAAACCTGCGTAACGTAATCATGAGAATAGATGCCCCTCAGCATTTTCCCTTTCGGAAGAAGGCCTGCAACCTCGGTGAGGAGCTCAAATTTGTGGTCTCCTTCTTCGTAGTTTTCTTCAGCGTGATACCCGTCAAGTCCTGAAGCGATTTCCGCTATAGCAAGTGAGTCTGAAAGCCTGAAGACTTTGCCTGCAACAACCAATCCAGAACACCAACCTGATAGGTTAAGAACACTCCTTAAAGACTTTTAGCTTTCCAGTTCAAAATAAAAGTTCTGAAATCCAAAAGCAACTGCTCCCCCAAGCAAATCATTCCCAATGCATGTGCCAAGACTCCCCAACCAAACGAGACGAGACTAAAAAATAGTTCTGGCCTAGAATTTGAGTACCTCTTCTGTGCAGGAACTCTTCAAATCACAAACGTCACAAACGACCTTGAAAATCCTGCCCAAGCGCGCGCCAGCGACACTATTGCTGTAGCTAAGTTTTCTCTTCACTTTTGAACTCTTCTCCTGAAAATAGAAAACTTCGCTTGACATTTAGACTCTTACGGAGTAAACCTATCGAATTTTCGTCTAGAAAAGTATTAGATTACAAGAGTTTATGAATTGAAGATGCGCCAAGGATCACTCATGGTGCACGTACTTATTGACCAAGACTCTGTTGTTCACAGTCCCAAGCTGTTTGAATAGGAGGTCGAATTTGCCTTCAATTTCACTTGCGATCGCATCGCGTATCTCAGGCGACAGACCCATGATCTCTTTCTTGAACGGACCCAACGCTTTCTTTCTGGTCTTGTAGAGAAATTGCTCTTCAGTCTCGCCTTTCTTGGCTTCATTTGCAGCGTTGACCTTCAGCCATTCATAGATCCTCTTCTTAAGGTCGGCTGGAAAATGTTTCGACTCGTATATCATATTCTGGAATTCCGTGGCCAAATGGACCTCAGCGGTCTCACATTCGGGAAATCTGTGGAAAGCTTCCGGAGGGAGGGTCGATGCACCATGTTGCACTGCTCCTGCAAGTCCGTACTCTCTTCGAGCCATCTCAGAAAGAGTCTTCAAAGTGTCAAAGTCGAGGTTTACCTGCGCGATAGTGCCATTCGGAAGAACCACGCCGCCGTGAGTCGTTCCCGTTTGGACCGAGATCTTGCTTATGCTGGCAAATCCCTTGGGCAAACTGTCGCGAAGGCCTGTCATGAACGCGCGCAGGTCTTCAGGTGTGGAGTTTTGATGACCAATCTCTCCGATCTCTCCGCCAACTGAGACGGTAATCCCTTTCGGCTCAGTGCGGCGAATGAACTGGACAAGTTTCGAGCAGACATCGTAGTTCAGAAACTGTTGCGTTTTCAAATCAGGTTTCGACAGATCCACAAGAGTCGATGAGTCGATGTCGATGTTATAGAAACCTGAACTGATTGCATCGGCAATCAGGTTCTGCAAAGCTTGGGTTTCTTTTTCGGGATTTTCTTTGAATTTGGCAGCATTGGCTTGGAAATGGTCTCCTTGAATGAAAACCGGGCCAGAATAGCGTTCTCTAACCGCCGCTGCCAGAACCATGCTTGAATATTCTATGGGCGACTGGTCTGTGTAGCCAATTTCAGATCGCGCAATCTCGAAGACAAAAGCACTCGAGTTATTTTTCTTTGCGACCCTAAATATAGCACGCGCCAAATCATAGGTCATGCTCCGCAGGTTTATCGCAGGAATTGTGAAACCCCTAAACTCGCCCCTGCCACGAGCCAAATAGAATTCTTGTATGCTTGAGGGATAGGCCCCCTCATCTATGGCAACATCGAGAATTTCCTTCGCTATTTCTCTCTTTCTCGCAGGATCATCCGTAAACATCAATTCCATTGTAGTTTCTTCAATATCATCCGATATTCTTCTCACGCTGCTTCACGCCCTCAAATTGCTGTCAACTTTGAACATGTCCAATTCTTTCTATTAGATATTAAACTATTGTTAGCGCGCGTAGCGCAGAACATTGTTTCGCATGTTTTATTAACTCGCGCACGCCCGCTCTCAACTGTTTAGTGAACAAGAAATGATCTGTCATAGCTGCATCATGTTTGTTGCGGAAATCAGAAAAGCCGGTTACCGCTGCGCATTTGGGTACTGTCTTCACCTGAAAAAATGCAGACATCACCGTGCACGCGTTGGGTTTAGACCGCAAGCTAGCCATTAATCTTCGTCTTTTCGCGCGCGCTTCGCGCTGCTACTCGGGAACAGAAATGTCCTTCTTCTAAAACCATCGTCGCTTCTTCTGAGCGTCCGATTCCTGGGATTCAACAGGTTCGGGAGTCTGGGCTGGCATTACGATAATCGTTGGTTCGGAAGAGGGTTCTTTTGATTCCTCATCTTTTCTCGTATCTTGAGCGGATTGATTCCATTCGCCCTGTAATTCGCTCTTTCTCGACTCAAGCTGTTTGACGGACTCGCGTTTTGTATCGAGCTCTTTTTCAAAACCTCGAATTTCGACCTTTTCCTTAAGTATTTCTATACCTTCTTGCAAGGATTTCTCTTTCTGTCCCTCGATTTGCAGTTCTTCTTTTAGCTTTTCTTTTCTTGCTCGAAGCGTTTCAATTTCGGTTGACATAGTCATCTACCCATGCTTGACATGCCTCGCGCATAATTGATTTATGAATGGCAAATCCTTATTCTGAGATTACAAATCGAATTTGTACTCGTCAGAATCAGTGTCTACTTGGTCCGGCGCTTTGGTGTGTGCTGTTGACATACCACAAGAGCGCGCGCGTCGACGCAACGCATGCCATATTTGTAGTGGAATTGTACAATTTGCTTTAATAAGAGCATTTTCACCTCTATTACCTACTCCAATCAGGAAAAACCATCATGCTAATCCAAGAAGTGATCCTAGAAAACTTCATGAGCTATGAATATGCTAGGGTACCTTTCAAACCTGGAGTCAACGTAATCTGCGGACCAAACGGCTCCGGAAAATCATCACTATTGTTGGCAATATCCGTGGCACTCGGACAATCATACACAGAACGTTCAAAGAAACTCAGTGACCTGATTCGTTGGAATAAAGACCAAGCCCGCGTCACTTTGGTTCTGAACAATTCAAGAATGGGAAGAAACAGACCCGTTCAGAAGTACAACAAGGACCAGATCTACCTTACAAGGGTCTTGCGAAAGGATGGAACCTACTGGTTTTCGCTTGAAAACCGCGCCGTGACAAAACAGGACGTCGAGAGATTGTTGGGCAAGTTGGGAGTTGATCCAGACAACATCCTGATTATAATGCATCAAAACATGGTTGAACAGTTTACCGTGCTTTCTACGCAAGAAAAACTGCGGATGGTTGAAGCTGCAGTCGGGCTTGAACCCTATCGAGAAAACGTCGTGCAGGCACAGAAAAAGCTGACTCGCATACTTAGTCAAGAAGAGTCAATGGGCAAACTGCTGGAATCGGCAGAACAGACACTCAACTACTGGAGAGAACAGTACGATAGGTACCAAGAGAAAAAGCAACTGCAGTCAAAAAGGAGATTCCTAGAACGAGAACTCGCTTGGACGGAAGTGGCCAGAAAAGAAGAAACCCTAAAGCAATTGGAAAACGAGTGGAAAAAACTGAAGGACATCTTCAGCCAAATCGAAATGCAGACGGAAGCCACCAACAAAGATTTACAAAGACAAGAGAATGAACGGGGAAAACTGAAGGACGAATGGACAAGACTATTCGAGGATCGGCTCAATTTCGAACGGCAAAAAGCAGGCAATTCCTCAACGCTCTCTTTGTATGAACAGCTTCTGATAGAAACAGCAAAGTTGGATACATTCACTCGTAATCTGGACAAAGACACGCGTCCAGGAGAAACGCAAGGATCCAGAAAAACGGTTCAGCTTAAACTTCTAAGAACCGAACAGATCAAAGAGCTAATCCAAAACTCGAAAGAACACACATCAAAACTAGACACTGAAATAGAAAGAAACCTAGTTAGAACAAGAAACTGGGAAGAAGCGACAGAAAAAGTCGGCAACCAAATTCTGAATCTCCGAATCGAACAGGCATTACTACGATATCGCACGCAAAATGCGACGGCGGACCTGGAAGAGTTGGAGAAGACACTGAAAGAGGCAAAGACTCGATTGGCTGAGACTGAAGGTAAGGCTGAACAGATCGGAGCCAGAGTTGTAGTGATAAAAGACATAAGCGAAATCATTGACGAAATACGCCTAGCGGAAGGACACTTGGCAGCTTTGTCGGATGTCTCCGAAGACATAGAACGCATGTATGAATCCTATTCAAAACTCTACTTAGAATTGAAAGAGAAAGCACAACTCGTTGCCGAAAACCGTGACAAAACGTTGGAAGAAGTCAAGACCAGAATGCAGGCATGGCGTACGGTAATTGAGACGCTTCTCACCCGAGTAGACTTGGAATATCAGAAAACTTTAGCTCAGGCCCAAGCCTTGGGAGAAGTCAGACTCGGTAACGGACAAGACATCGAAACGGCAGGGTTGGAGATCCTTGTGGGTTTTAAAGGTGGAAAACCAGTCCCGCTTGACGCTTACACCCAGAGTGGAGGAGAAAGAACGACGGCAACGATGAGCTTTCTATTAGCTCTGCAAAAGCACGTTCGTTCCCCCTTCCGCGCCGTTGACGAATACGACGTTCACATGGATCCTAAAAACCGTGAAATCATAGCACAGATGCTTGTCTCCAGAGTCAATGACTCAGCCGCCCAATACTTGATAATCACTCCGAGCCAGATAACGTTCACAAAAGAAGGAGTCAACATCATCACTGTCCAGAACATTGAAGGCAAATCAATAATCAGGGAGGTGTCCTGACTTTGTCCAGGAAGACGTACGAGAAGCTTGGCAGGGAGAAGCTCCAACGTATAATCGACACGTGTAGATCTGTTGAAGACAGATCGCTTGATCCCTTCTTAATCGACGTGAACTCGAACATCGGCACGATCAAGGAGTACTTCGGAGAGTGGAAGGTTCCAGAAGACCTTTGCTTGGATGCTGAAACATTGCACCATATCGCTTCTGTTGTCAAGTTGCAGAGTGAGTGGGTAAGGCATCGGTCGACTTCACTTTACACTGACCCATTCTTGCTTGAAGACAAGCTCAAACGCATGGACAAGTCAGAAATCGCCAGAACCTTCCTCAAAGCGTGGCATCCTCTCATCGAATGGGAACAGCTATCACTTCAAAGCCTGACCGAAGCCATGAGATACTGGAACACTCTGATTCCATTGGAAGAACGGTGGAAAGAAACACCTCCACTTGAGGTTGCGGTTGAATCAGCAACACGAGAAGAACTCGTTCGACAAAAAATACTTCGAGACATAACCTTCTCTGAAGAATTGGAGACGTTCTGGAACGAACTTGAGACTTCAGTTGACGAGAGAGGCAAACAAGGGAAAATCCGATACTGGGACTTCATCGGGGCAGACTCTTACGGCGAAACGGTTGACAGAGCGTTCATGACAAGCTTTCTTGTTACGTACGGGTATGCAACGTTGGAGATATATCCCTTGGAAGAAGAAACTTTTCTTGTGCCATTCGAAAAGCCTATCGTTAGATCCGGAAAGACTCAGTTGGTTTCCATCCCGATTTCAGTCTCATTTGCCGATTGGGAGAAATGGAAAAGGGGAGAGTTAAAGTGAGCAAGCGGAAAGCTACTTACGCTGCAAAACTAAAGAGGGCAACACACCTCCTCTTCTTCAAGAGGCATGTCAAACCAGGAGTCAAAGGATGGGAACTGCGCAAAGCACTAGGCTCAGACTACCCAAAAGTGCTCAAGATCATGGACGATTACCTGAAGGCGCTTGACCTCGAAGTCAAAACGATTTTTGAAGAAGGAAAGCAAATAGAGAAACCGTCAATGGAACAACTTGATAAAGCCAGATTCTACGTGGCCTTGCGAGGAGAACTCGTACCTAAAGAAGCAAAAATGATAGGCTGGCGAATAGACGACTTCGCAGGGCTTGCAGTGACGATCGCGTACATAGTGTCCAGAAAGGGCAGAGCGTCGAGAGAGGATGTTGAAAAACTGTTGCGAGAAAAGCTTCCTGGATGGAAAGTTGGGCTCAACGTCGACAGGTACATTCGGTACGGGTACTTGACCGAAGACGAAAGCGGACAGTTATACCTCGATTGGAGAACACGAGCCGAAGTTGACCAAAAAAGCCTTATAGATCTCCTCTTAACCGTCGAAACGAAAAGCTAGAAAACATTGGCATCACTTTCTTCAATGAGGCGAAAAAAGGCACCGTGTTTCTATTTGCGTATTTTATGGTAAAGCAGAACTATAGCATCGATGACCAGAAGGGCGACCAAGATCAGAAGTGGGCTTCCCAGGAATTGGTAGAAAAATGATTCGTCCGCTGCTGCGGCTATGCCGACGACTGCAGAAAAGAGTAACAGTGTCTGTAAACCCCATTTCCCCCATTGTTTCATGATCTCAATGTCTCTAGGTCTATGTTATGCTGACATTTTGTATATCAAAATAACGTTTTGCCAGAAAACGAAGTCTCTCAGCGTTTCTCCCGTTCTTCCCGATGGCCACACCTTTGTCTTTCGGGTTTACTGCAACGACGGCTATCGACTTTCCATCGGGTCTTTCGGTTATGCGAACTTCTTTGACGCCTGCGGGTTTCAACGCGTTCTTGATGAACTGTGCAGGCTCTTCCGCATACTCGATTATCTCATGTTTTTTGCCAGTCATCCGTTCTAGAGTGTGGATGTTTCGCCCTCCTCTTCCTATTGCAACTCCCACTTGACCTTCGTTGACTACGTACAGAACGCGCCCCTGTTCTTCGTCAATTATGCAGTCTTTGACACCCGCACTCGTTACGCTTTCGAACAATGCTATGTAACGCATCTCTGTGCTCGTGAATTTAATGCCGGTTGTCATTCGTTTCCTCCGCCGGATTCGTCTAGCTCAGCGGTTTCCGTCAGCTTCAGAATCTCTGAGTCGCCAGGCTCTCTTATACTTAACGCTGAAACGATGAATGGTTTTCCGCAAGTAGCAGCCAGATCCAGAGATGACCCCCTGTAGACAATCATTGGAACCTTTGAAAGCTTGGAATAGTATTCAATATCCTCCCGCACATTCTTCGGAGCGTTGGATGCAAGGATTATCAGCTTTGCCCGTCCTGTCTGAGCGTTTTGAATCGCAGATGTAGCTCCAAAGGAAACTTTTCCAGTCTTCACAGCTGCAGCGATTGCTTTGTCTACGTCAATCATTTCTTCTCCCTCTTCTTTTCAAACGATGACATGAACAGTTCTACAAGTCCTGTGCCAATGGGTATTGACTGCCCAACTATTACGTTTTCGGTCACGCCAGCCAAAGGATCACTTTCACCTTTGACGGCCGCTTCAACAATGTTGGGCACGGTAATCTCAAAAGCCGCGCGCGCTAGAACACTCGACTTCTTTCCGCTTATGCCATGTCTCCCTATCTGCTGAACTTCACCTGTGGAAGTCATCATGTCTGCAACCAACATGACGTGACGTGTGTCAACATCCAGTCCTTGCTCTTCGAGCACGCCTTTAGCTTCGTTCACCAATGCATTTCTAGATGCTTCGATTCCGAGAGTCTTCGCGATTTCGTGAACGTTGTTCGTTGTGGTTCTTGTGCAATCGACTCCTGGAATATCGAGAACCCGAGGCAAGTTTGAACCATCAGTGTTAATGACCCATTCCCCGTGTTCTTCGGTTACCAACACTCGCTTTATGCCAGGCACACCTTTGACGTGAAATACAGAGACCTTTCCAAGCAACTTCTTGATCGCTTCAACTTTTTTGGGCTGTATGTGTATGTGATTGCCTTTGATCTTGACCGTAGTGTTCGGAATCTCAATCTTCTCCTTCAGATCCTGCATCGTCACTTCGCGGTCATCCATCATTGTCTTATCAAGCTCTATAATAATCTCGTCATGTACCGGGTCCACATAAACTGCTTCCGCAAGGTTCTCCATCGTAGTATATACAATGTCACGGGCAACCTTCACGGCCGCTTCCTTGTTTTTCCGAAATTCTTCTGTTAAATAGATTTTCATGATAGGCGTAGACGGAATCCTCCGCGCGTCAACGATCTCGATAAGTCTGGGCAAGCCTAGAGTAACGTTTTGCTCTCTCACACCCGCGTAATGGAACGTTCTAAGAGTCATCTGCGTGCCCGGTTCACCGATTGACTGGGCTGCGACGATGCCCACAGCCTCGCCTGGTTCCATTAGTGCGCGTTTGTAGCGGTCCACTGTCAGGTTGATTGCTTTTTCGACAGCAGGTTTTGTCAACTCGGCCTTTCCTAAGCTTTGTTTGAGCTGTTCTACAAGGATCGGCGTCAGCTGTCCTTCAACCTTGTCCAGTTCTTCCTTGATGAATTCGACTGTTCCAGTCTTTCCTTTCTCTCTCCCGATCCGTATCTGATCGACCAAACGACTTACATTTACCGCTTTTCCATGATCGCTTTTCGCAGGGTCAACGCCGTCCTCACCGTATTGGAACTGAATTATGTCGCCCGCAGAGTTCCTTACTGTTCCGTCGTATTCTAGACGTATGTGTTCGAGCGCATTTATCAAACGTCTTTGCATGTAACCGCTCTGCTGTGTTCGAACTGCTGTGTCGACCAGACCTTCCCTTCCACCCATAGCATGGAAGAAGAACTCGATTACGTCGAGTCCGCTTTGGTAAGAAGAATACACAAACCCTCTTGCTTTCGGCCGTTGATCTCCTGCCTGAAAGTGCGGCAGAGCCCTGTCAACGTATCCCCTGAGTATTCTCTTTCCACGAACTGACTGCTGACCCACACACGCGCTTATCTGACCTATGTTCAGGCTTGAACCTCTTGCGCCTGTTCTCGTCATGATGATGCCTGAATTCTCAAGAGTGAAGTCTGCGTCTGCTATCCTGCCGGATTCGTCTCGTGCCTTGGCCAGCTCGTTCATAACGTAGATTTCGAATGAATCCTCAAGAGTCTGTCCTGGAAGCCTGGGCAGAGTGCCTTTGCGATAGCTCTCTATGAGATCCTCTATCTTCTTCTCGATTCTTTCCATCGTTTTATCTATGCTGTCCTCAGCCTTTGGAGACAGAACCAACTCGTTATAAGCATAGGTGAAGCCCCGCATTGATATGTAGGTTTTTAGCATCCTGGTTATCTTGTTGAGGAACTCACGCCCTGCCTGAGTGCCGTAATCCTTGATTATTCTGTGAAGAAGGCTCTCGGACTGTTCAGCGCCGATCGACTTCCTGTCGATCACGCCACTCACGAGTTCCCCGTTCCTGACAACGACGTAGGCGTCATGCTTACATTCTTCTTCCAGACATTTTGTGCATCCCTGGCAGATGTTCGCCTTCAGGACATAGTTCATGTCTTTGGGCAGAAATAAGCTGAAAATCTGTTTCCCTGTCCACAAGGGCTCCGGTTCTTTGATTTTCGGCGGAGGCACATCACCATCATATTTTGATGCTAATAGCAGTTTGTTGACTTGGCTTCTCGTCAAGTAGGTGGTATATTTCGTAAACAGATAGGCGGATGTTATGAAATCTCTGATCGCGCCAATTATTGGTCCTCCGAACCTTGGCGAAAGAATCTGGTCTTGAACCTGCATTAACAGCAAGGCTTCCGTGCGAGCCTCTTCGCTCTGAGGAATGTGAAGGTTCATTTCGTCGCCGTCAAAATCTGCGTTGTAAGGTGGGCAAACGCAGAGGTGCAAACGGAACGTTTTGTAGGGGAGGACTCGAACGTAGTGCGCCATTATAGACATGCGGTGAAGTGAAGGCTGACGATTGAATATTGCTATGTCCCCGTTCTTCAAGTGTCTCTCGACCACGAAGCCGAGCTCGATCGCATCAGCAATTTTCTCCCTGTCCACTACAAACTCTAGCCTAATCCGTTTGCCGTCGGGTCTGATGATGTAAAGTGCTCCCGGGTACTGTTCAGGTCCGTTCTTAACGAGACTACGCATCTCTTCGATATTCCATTCTGTCACCTTTTCTGGGACAGACAATCGAATGGCTACTTCCAGAGGGACACCGACCTCGTTGATGTCAAGGTTAGGGTCTGGAGAAACTACTGTTCTGGCCGAAAAGTCGACTCTCTTTCCTGACAGGTTGCTCCGGAACCTTCCTTCTTTTCCTTTGAGTCTTTGCGATAGAGTCTTGAGAGCTCTTCCTGAGCGGTGCCGTGCTGGGGGTATTCCTGAAGCTTCATTGTTGAAGTATGTCGTCACGTGATACTGTAGGAGTTCAGACAAATCTTGAATGATAAGCGTAGGGGCTCCAGCGTCCATGTTTTCCTTGAGCCGCTGGTTTATGCGAATGATGTCTACGAGCTTGTGAGTCAAATCGTCCTCTGAACGGATTCCTGATTCTAGCGTAATTGAAGGCCTAACGTAGACAGGCGGAACAGGAAGAACCTGCAGAACCATCCACTCAGGGCGTGCAGCCTTCGGGTTGAAGCCTAAGAGTTCAAGGTCGTCGTCAGAGATCCGTTCCAATCTTTCGCGAACCATGCTCGGGGTCAAAGATTCCGAGCCGCTTTCAGGAATCTGCTCGCTGAACTTGGTCGGCTTCTCGAAGGTAATCTTGTTTTGCGCTGCCCCGCAGTGAGGACACTGCTTTTTTTTAGTTTCTTGAACTATAGACTTGTAGACTTCATCCGGAACCAACCCAAGAAGCTGTTTCGTCTTTTGCACCCTGACCTTGGCCTTCTCACTCACATCGTCTGGAAGCATGATACGCCCGCAATTCCGACAGGTCGCTCTCAACAGGTCGAAAATGATCTTGGTGAATTCAATGTGTATTATCGGCACTGCAAGTTCGATATGACCAAAATGCCCCGGACATCGAATCGCGGTATTACCACACGTCTTGCACCTCTGCCTTGGCTCCAGCGTTCCAAGTCTTCCATCCATAAGACCAGCAGAAATAGGAGCACCGTCTTCGTCGTAAGTGTCCGGTGTTTGGATTTCAACGACCGATTGCTTGCGCACGTCTTGTGGCGAGAACATGCCAAAGTTTATTTCATCAACTACTTTCCTAACAATATCTTCTGCTGACATTTTATGCCTTCTCCTTAAGTGCTAGTTTGGGCGAAATGCACAGACTCATCAACTCTTGAAGAAGAAGCTTGAAAGCGTAGGACACTATCACCGGTGAAATCTTTGCTTTGTCTTCGCATAGTCTGCAAACGTATTTTCTCTGTTTCATGTCGTAGTATGCTATGTGACCACACGTTTCGCAGATGTAAAGCGTGTACTTGTCAGATTCTTCTAAAAGTCGATCCCTCAGAAGCATCGCAGCTCCGTGACCGATCAGGCAGTCACGTTCCATCTCGCCGAATCTGAGACCGCCACCTCTTGCTCTGCCTTCGGTTGGCTGCCTTGTCAGCATTTGCACTTGTCCCCTGGCTCTTGCGTGAATCTTGTCGGCGACCATATGGTGAAGCTTCTGGTAGTGAACTACGCCAACGTAGACATCTGCAACGAACTTCTGCCCGGTCACGCCGCTGTAGAAAACGTCGGCGCCAGTGCTGCTGAATCCAAGCTTGACCAAAGAAGCTCTAAGCTCATTTGGACCTTCATTCGAGAATGGTGTTCCGTCAACAGGTTTTCCACGTGCGGACGCAACCTTTCCAGCCAATGATTCAATGAACTGTCCGACGGTCATCCTTGAAGGAATGGCGTGTGGGTTGATTATCAAGTCGGGTACAATACCGTCTTCGGTGAAAGGCATATCCTCTTGCGGAACTATGAGTCCGATAACACCTTTCTGGCCGTGGCGCGATGCAAACTTGTCACCCAACTCGGGGACACGTTGGTCCCGAACCCTTACCTTCACGAGTTTGCTGCCTTCTCCCGATTGTGTTATGAAGATTGCATCAACGATGCCAGTTTCGGATGGACGCATGTCCACTGACGTGTCACGCATCGAAGGTCCTTTAACCTCGAATTCCTTGTATTCTTCTAGAAATCTCGGCGGACTGATTCTCCCGATCAGAACATCTCCACCTGTGACCCCAGATTCCAGACCGATTATACCATCTGGTTCCAGCAACCTGTAATATTGTTCCCCTCGGTATCCCCGCGTTCCTGCTTCAGGCAATATGAACTTGTCTTTTAGTCCTCCAAGGTACTGGCGGCATTCAGCTTCGTAGATTCGGAAAAAGGTTGAACGTCCCAACCCTCGTTCTATAGAAGCTTTGTTGAAAACCAAGGCGTCTTCCATGTTGTATCCTTCAAAGGATAACACGGCAACTACGTAGTTCTGTCCAGATGGACGCAGTTTGTAGCCCATAGTTTCCATCAATGCTGTTTCGGCGAGAGGAACCTGTGGGTAATGCAGGATGTGGCTCCGTGAATCGACGCGTTGCTGGAAATTCGTCGAATAAACGCCTAGGGCTTGCTTGGCCATAGCGGCTTGATAGGAATTGCGGGGTGATTGATTATGCTCGGCATAAGGTATAGTGGAAGCGCAGATTCCGAGAATCGTGTACATTGCGATTTCCATATGAGTGTGATCGTTGGCGAGCAGTTCGTGACTTAGGGCAATGTAGGCGTTCTCTTCTTCCTCAGCGTCTAAGTATTCAATAATCCCAGTTTTCACGAAGTCTTCCCAAGCCCACTCACCAGTCACTATCTTTTCAACGTGTTCAGGTTGAAGCCTAGGCGCACCGTTGTCGACTATGATTAGGGGGCGTCTGACTCTGCCTTCATCGCAGTTGACGTAGATTTCTTCCCTCTCACCTTGAGTCTTCGAGAAGTGGGCTATGTTGACCTCCGTCGATATTTCTCCTCGTCTCCTTCTGTCTCTGAATTCCTTGCTCAGCTGTTCTGGAGAACTGGAGTATCCTACTATGTTGCCGTCAATGAAGACTTTAGCCCCGTTTAGCTTGAGATCTTCACTTGCTTCCACAGCTGGGGCCACCCCACTGCTGAACAGAAGTTGTCTTATCTTATCGGCGTTCACGCCTACCGATATGCAAGCTGACAGTGCCAAGTTCTTGACGAGCCCACAGTTGGAACCTTCAGGCGTCTCGTTTGGGCATAATCGACCCCAATGTGTTGCGTGCAAGTCTCTTGCTTCGAAGTTCGGCTGGCTCCTGCTCAAGGGCGATTGAAGTCTTCGAAGATGGCTCAGAGTGGAGATGTGGTTTGTTCTGTCAAGAAGCTGAGTTATTCCTACTCTTCCTCGTCCCCAGTTGCCAGTTGCGAGGGCATGTTGGAATCTTTCGGAGATGATTCCCGGTCGCACAGCTGCAGAGACCGTGATGATGGGCCCCTTTACTCCGATTCGTTCAAGCTGATATTTAATGTCTCGGGTTAGATTTCTGAACGCGACTCTGAACAGGTCAGCTAGCAGAGGTCCGGCCAGTCTCAAGCGTTTATTCTTGAAATGGTCTTTGTCGTCAACCTTTCTTCTTCCGAGCGACAGTTCGACTGCTCTGCATGCCATTTCGCCGAGGAACAAAGCTTTGTCCTTCCTCTTCTGATCAGTCCTGCCGATATGCGGGAGGAAGTTCTTGTCTATCGCAGTCTCGGCTTTTTGCACGCGGTACTCCTCAACTTGCCCGTGTGCGACACGGTTGCCAATGAACAAAACGGCGTCCTTTGCAGTGTCCACGCCCAAAGCTTTCTCAAAAGAAGGCTCCAAAGTGCCTTGAATATCTTTGTCAAGAGAAATAGCCTCAGCGATCTCCTTGTCCGATTCCAATCCTAGGGCGCGCATCAGGACAACGAAAGGAACTTCCGACGGAACGCCAGGCATTGAAACATAGAGAGCTCCGTCGGACTTGATTTTCAGTTCGATCCTGGCTCTGAAACCGACTGTCGTCGAGAATATCTTCGACTGATAAACAGGAGTCGCTCCTTTTTCGTCGATATCGACTATTATGCGGTTTGGAGCTAGATCTTCCATAGCAACTATGACGCGCTCTGAGCCGTTGACGACAAAATAGCCACCGGGGTCATCAGGGTCTTCTCCACAGCCGACCAGCTCTTCCCGTGAAAGCTGCGAAAGGAAGCACAGTTTCGACTTAAGCATAACAGGGATATTCCCGACGTATACAAGCTCGGTGTCTTGTTCTCGTCCATCGATTACAGGCGTCATCTCCAAAGCCACGGGCGCCGCATAAGTCAAGTTGCGAAGCCTGGCCTCCAACGGATAGATTTCATGTTTTGTTCCATCAACTTCGGTCGCGTATGGTCCAGTAATTCGGGTCTGCGGGTCGATAATCCAAATCTGACCCAGTTTCACTTTGTAAGGGTTCTCGGGCACTTCTATTGGGATCTCGCCGACCTCGTCTATCACTTCCTGCAGACCACGATCAATGAACTCGTTGTAAGAGTCCAGATGTTGACGCACTAAGCCCTTGTCTTTGAAAAAGGCGTTCAATAACACGTGGGTATCTTCTTTTGATATCTCAGTCAATTTCAATCATCCCCCGCAACTTCACCTTTAGACTTGCGCCAGCGAAACGGTTTGATGCGGGTTTTTCCAAACTTTGAGTTTCCTCCAACTGTTGGGTCATTCCAACTCGAAAAATGGTCGCCAATATTAAAGAGCTAGAAACGTAAACTACGCAGCTGGCTAATAAACTTTTTCATGAATGAAATAAGCTTTTCGCCTCCATTTTGCGGCCCACTTTACGCGGTTAGACATTTGAGTCAAACGTTGTAGACCCATCAGGCTCTATTCGAGTAATCCTTAATTATCATAGGCGCAGACTTAGTGTGTGGTCTGCAGCGGTCGCCAAGCTAGGTTAAAGGCGAAGGACTCAAGATCCTTTCCCGTAGGGGTTCGCCGGTTCAAATCCGGCCCGCTGCACCAATCTTCTGATCGCATTCATTTGAGAACGAGTTGGTCTTCTGGAGTTGAAGATGACGTATTTATGTTCAGCAGGAGTTCAGTCATGTTTATTAAGACTTGCTATACAGTACTGTAAACCTTAGAGGTCAAAATATGCCCAAAGAACGTAAACGAAATCCGTACAAGACAAACGACAAGTCCATCATTTTAGTCGTGGATACTTCTTTTGCTTATGAGAACCTCGTTCACAGACGACAAACTTGACGCTCTCTAGAAGTTCTCTTCCAGACCATCTCCTCCACGTTTAGTTCTGATGTGTTTATGGGTTCGCTACGCGCAGATGCCCAGTGGGTTGGCTCCGCTTCTATGGGTACCTTCCGACAGTTTTAGTAGGTTCTGTTAGAGCAACTTTGCCAGACTGAAAATGCTGACCTGACGGCTAAACGCATATATCTTTCTATGGGTCTAGAAACCTTGCGCCAAGGTTTGCGGGACAAAATCATGGATCTTGCTCACGAAATTTCGATTCTGAAGAAGACTAAGAATGCGGTGATATTAGCTCACAATTATCAGAGACCTGAAGTTCAGGACGTGGCGGATCATGTCGGTGATAGCATAGAGTTGAGCAGAAAGGCAATGGAAGAGAAAGACGCAAGAATCATAGTCTTCTCTGCCGTCGATTTCATGGCAGAATCAGCAGCGATTCTGAACCCTGAGAAAAAGGTATTATTGCCTGCTCCAGGTGCACGCTGTCCGATGGCGCAGATGCTCACGGTTGAAGAAATCAAACATGCAAAGTCAAAGTATCCAGGAACTCCCGTGGTTCTTTATGTCAACAGTCTGGCCGTAGCCAAGGCACAGTGTGATGTTTGCTGCACGTCGGCTAACGCGGTGAAAGTTGTCAGTTCCCTAAATGCAGACAAGGTGCTTTTCGGACCTGACCGCAATCTCGCTGAGTACGTGCAGAGAGAGACCGGCAAGACCGTGATTCCTATTCCAGAATGGGGTTTCTGCCCGACCCATGTGCTTTTTCAACCCGAAGATATCTGTATCCTCAAGATGAAATATCCGAGAGCGGCAGTGATGGTTCATCCAGAATGCACTTTTGAGACGCAGAAGATGGCGGATTTCGTTGGGAGTACTTCACAGATGTGCAAGTACGCTGGGCAGACTTCTGCCCAGACTCTGATTGTCGGAAGTGAAGAAGGCATTCTACACAGGCTGAAGAAAGAAAACCCATCAAAAGAATTTATTCTGGCTTATGAAGGTGCCGTGTGTCCAAACATGAAACTGAACACTCTCGAAAGGGTATACGCCTCTCTCAGAGAAGAGAAATACGTTGTAACGGTCCCAAGAACGACTGCAAGTCTTGCCAGAAAGGCGCTCGACAGAATGTTCGAACTGAGCTGACAAGTCACTCTGAATTCTAACTTGAACTTAGGCGAATGGATGTGCAAAAAGGGTTCGAGCAGAAGGAGCTCGATTCGGCAATATGCGAAGCGGTAAGGCTACACGGACATCTAGGTCCCTTTCTCGTCATCGGAGTAAGGATGGGTTACATTGCCAAGAATCTGTTGAATAGTCATGCAAAGGGAGGCGTAATACTCCATGCGATCCTCAGAATCCCGATGGTTGTGCCATTCTCGTGTGCAATAGATGGCGTACAAGTGACGACGCACTGCACGGTTGGAAATCAGAGACTATCTTTGAAAAGGTGGACAGGAGGGGTTCGCGGAAGTTTCACGATAGGAGGTTCAGACAAGCTTGTCGATGTTCATGTCAGAAGAAGGGTGATTGAACACCTGAAGAAGAGGATGTTGGAAGGTGCGGCAAACCAGGAGCTCGCCGAAGAGATATTACAATTGCCAGAAGACAAGCTCTTCGTGGTAAGCAGCAGTGAGCCATTGTTGCACCAGCTGAAAAATGAGGAGACAAGAAAAGACTTCAAGATTGCCACGAATCGGCTCATTGATAAGAATTTGACTTTGTGCATCGTGAAAGGAGGCAAGATTCTTTTCGAGTCGAGGTCACATGGCGTTACAGGCTTTCTCACGGCAGTTCAAGAACTCAAAGGAAATCTTGAAAGATCATGTGTCGCGGACAAAATAGTTGGAAAGGCTGTCGCGCTTCTTTGCGTCCATTTCAAGATCGGAGCCGTGTATGCTGACACTGTGAGCAGACCTGCTAAGGCGATCTTTGAGAAGTGTTCGCTCCACTTTGAGTACGGTCATCTCGTCGAGAACGTTCTTAACGCGGAGAGAACGAGTTTGTGCCCCTTCGAGCGATTGGTTAAAAACGTTCTAGATCCTAGCGACGCATATGAGAAACTTGTGAATCATGGTTCTATGCGGAAGGCTAAGCCGTTGCGGATGGGAGGGCGATGAATTGGAGCACGAACGATTTATATCAGGCGACGAAGAAGAACTGAAGCATATTAGAGAAAAGAAGCTGGCTGAGTTTAAGGCGAGAAGAAGGATGAATGAAGGACCAATTCATCTGACGGATTCAGATTTTGATGAAACTGTTAAGAAGTATCCGTTGGCTTTGGTCGATTTCTGGGCTTCCTGGTGTGGTCCGTGCCGAGCTCTGGCGCCTGCGATTGAGGAGCTGAGCAGGGAATACACAGGAAAAGTGTTCGTTGGAAAGCTTGACGTAGATGAGAATCCTGAGAAAGCTGAATGCTTTCAGGTTTTCAGCATTCCCACGCTGCTTGTTATGAAGAACGGGCAGGAAGTGGAACGCATTGTGGGATGCGTTCCCAAGAAACACATTGAAGATGCTTTGAAGAAACACATGGTGTAGATGGAAAATGGATACGCAGCAACGTAGAATGATCGGAGCATTTCTCCTTCTTCTAGGCGTTTCGTTCTTGGCTGTGGGCGTGTATACGGGCCAATTGAACGTTATCGTGGAGCTCCTGAAGAAAGTTTTCCCGTAGCTTTTTAAGGTTAAATTTGAGGAGCCTATCAGATCAACTGACATTTAGTGGTGAATATGGTCCCATCAATAGAAGGCAAAAAAGTCGAAAGAGAGGCAGTTCTTGAAGCCGCAAAGTTGATGGTAGTAGCTGCCCGAACGGCTCCCAAAACGGCAGGCGTCGACGACGTTGTATCGCTAATCGTCTATGGAAGTGAGAAGAATGCCATTGCAGAAAAGATGGAGGAGATTGCCGCGGATCGAAAGCTTGAGAATTTTAGACGCGATGCTAAGAACGTCATGGACTCAGAGGCAGTCGTCCTCGTAGGCCTGAGGCAGAATAGGAGTTCTGGACTCAACTGCGGTGCTTGCGGGTTCAAAAAGTGCTCAGATTTCGACAAAACTGAAAAGAAGCTTGGCAAGGATTTTGAGGGCCCTCAATGCGTTTTCAAGTGTTTGGACCTTGGCATAGCTCTGGGGTCCGCTGTCAAGATCGCCAGCCTCCTAAACGTTGACAACCGGATAATGTACCGAATCGGCGCGGCGGCGATGAAATTGAAAATGCTTCAAGATGCAACGGTCATTATTGGAATTCCAATCTCAGCCTCAGGCAAAAACATCTACTTTGACCGCGCCAGATGGCCCTTTTCCTGACTACGCCCTTGTTTTTTCATCCATTTTTTCAAGAGTCCAACGGATGCTTGAAGTCAACTCTCTGACACGCTCTGAGTCGATGTTTCTGATCACGAGCTCTCTTACTATGTCACCTTCTCGGATGATGTCGAAGCACAGAATTCTGTCAGGGTCGAGTCGACCAGCTCTCACAAGTTCGCTATCTCTCTCTTGCATTTTCAACAAAACGCGTTGGACTAGGAATTGATTGAATGGCGGAGTGTTGATATTGAAGGCTTTGTCCTCTGCGAGCACGACGTGTAACAAATCGCCCTCGACGTGCAGTTCAGCAAGGACTTCTCCAGTCGCCGATTTCAACCTCTGAGTGCCCGGAGGCCCAGGTTCAATGTGTTCTGCGATTTCTTCAGACGGCATCTCTGCCTTCTCTTCTTCAGGCTGAGGTTCAGTCGACAGTCTGGGCTTGATTTCTGGATGTTTGAAGCCTTTTTCCAGGAGTATGGAGTTCACTATTTCGAGCGTAGCCTGCTGTTCTTTCAGGTCGTTTTCAAGCTCTTCTATTTTGGCTTCTGTCTTTTTCTTGAAGGCTATGAGCCGTTTTGTCCTGTCGCCGTCCTCAGACATCCTTCTTCACGGTAATGATTATGGCGTTGTTCGCTTATCAAGGCTTTGAAAATTCGCGTGTCAAGCGATACTTGGAGCTGCGTACGCTCCTCTTTCAACTTCCGGTGTTGTAACAATCGCTATTGGCTGCACCTTGACTTTGAACTCGTTTTTCAGGAAGTTTTCGAACTCTTTAAAAACGCAACTGTCAGTGCCGTTCAATCTAGCGCAGAGATTCTTCCCTTCCGTTAGTCGGCTAAGATCGTAGAGGGCTATTCTTTTGGAGTAGTCGGGGTTTTCTCGTACTGTTTTGATTAAACAATCTGGAGGGGTTTCAGGGAAAAGCCACGCTGTATATGCGGCATGCACCACGTGATAGGACAGACCATCCCGGACGACACACTCTTTGCCCGATGCAATCTTCTTGAATGATTCAGTATGAACCTCTCTTGTCCAAAGAAAGTTGTGATATTGATCGTTTGTTTCCACCCAGTCTTCGTTTTGAGAGATCTTCCAGCCTTTTCCGCTGCAAGAATTCTTGAACCTGCCCAATATTTCCCAAACCTTCGACACTTTCATACTCTCGCCGACCTCTCGATTGCAGAAATGCCCTAGAACAAAGTTCTATTGGGTCAACCACGGATTTAAGTTTATTGCACATTGTTGTCGAACGATTGCTGGTTTCGCGGCCAGTTTGTTCGATGTTTGTGTCGAATCCACGACTTTTCAGACAAATATACGGAATTGTCGGTGTTTCATGAATTGCTGACTGAAGATTCGTTTGTCCGACGGTAAATGATAAATCTGCACTCAGCCCTTAAATAGAATGTGATGGGAGTAGTTTGAAGCTCAAGAACAGAGAGGTTACTTTGGACCGCGCAGACTTGGAAATACTTCGCGCTTTGCAGGAGGATTCGCGGCAGACGTATACGGCTATTGGCAAGCGTTTGAGGATTTCTCATTCGACTGTTTATGACAGGGTGAAGAGAATGGAAGAACAGAAAATCATTAAGGGCTACACGGCGCTTGTTGATCTTGAGAAGGCTGGAGTTAGAAACGTCCTTGCGGTCGTCACGGTCTATACAGATCCAAAAGAGACTGAGGGAGTTGCGGAGAAGCTGGCAAAGTCCTGCAAAGTTCTTGAAGTCTACACGTCGCTTTCGGACGAGCTTCTCATAATGGCGAAAGTATGGGCCGGAAGCCAAGAAGAGCTCCACGAATTTATTGCCAACTGGGTTGCTCCTTTGCAGGGCGTGTTGAGAATCCGCACGTCGATTATCACCAAGAAACTGAAGGAAACTTACTTTTCGATCGAGAATTACTCGAAAAGATTACGCTTATAAATGGAACTCGCGATATACATAAAAGAAAGACAATGACCGTTGAAAACAGTTCAAGAATTCTTAGGACCGTTCCCCGTGAGAAAGCTTTCTATTTCTTCACATCGATCGGAAACTACACGGGTTCGAGCGCAGTTTCTCTCAAAGAGTTCATGGAAAGGATAAATGCTGTAAACGTCAAGTCTTTGGAGTTCCACCTTGGTCGAGGGGACTTTGAAAAGTGGACGGCTGAGGTCTTGGAGGACAAGTGGCTTGCGAATGAGATCAACAGAATCATGCGGTCTGGTTTGACTGGTGAGGGTTTGCGCAACCAACTATACTTGACTGTTTCGAGGCATTTCAAACGGTTGACTAATCCAAGCTCCACCCGTTTCTAAAACTGGACTTCTGTTCTCGACCCTTCTTGAACACGGGCAATATTGCGGTAGCCGCTGCTTGAAAGGCGCCCTGTCTGTAATCGGGGATGTGATAATCTGAGGCTGAGGTGTCAGGTTTCTCGGGATAATACTTGAGCTCTGCCCCCCCACTATATTCAGGGGAATACAGGGGCATTCTGCTTACTGCCTGGCCGATCGTGTTGTTCTCTTTGATTAGGTATTGGAGAAGAACGTCCGCCGCACCGTCATTGTCGACCGAGCTGATCCAGTTGTCCCAGCTTATGACGGCTCTTGCACCTTTGCTCTGAAAAGCCTGAGCGGTCTTGAGGTATCCTGCGTTTAAGCCATTACAGCTCATCAGGAAAATCACGGTGTCCGTGAATCTTCCACCCATTATTTGTTCGATGAACTTTGGCGTGATGCCGAAGTACAGGTTGGCGTCGCCCGTAATATTGCACAATGCGAGCTGGTCATTTTCCAGGTATGTATCATAGTCTTTGAGACCGTATTTGTCAGTGGAAGCCAGCGCAACGTATCCAGAAGGATCCAAGGCCGAGTGCCCTCTCCATACTATCAGTCTGTAGCTTGAAGATGCCAGATGAACGTACTGCTCGACCGTCGCGTTATCTGAAAAGTAGTCTATTGTGGAGAACCGTTCTTGCAGCAAATGTTCGGCGGCTTCGATGAAAGTTGCGTTCTGATTACGGATTGTCGCTCCTAGTTTGGAGCTACTAAGTTGGTCCACTATTGCGGCTCGAGGCGGCTCCGGTTTTGTGGTGGCTGCCGAATAGAAGTAGATTGCTGGAATTAATACGACTATTATTGTTAAAAAGGCATAGATCAATTTTCTTTTGCGTTTGGAGACGTCATCTTTTTCTTTGGTTTTTCTGGTCATTGCCTTGGGCACCCGGCAAGTGGAGGACTTCTGGAGAAAATAGGGAAGGGTGGTTGTTATTTCTTTTTCCGTTTTATGGCTGTAAGGACCGCGCTCAACGCTACGATCAGAAGTGCGTACGTGGCGATGCCCAGCGTTTGTCTCTGTTTAGAGTAGGATACTGCGAAGCCTCCGATCGGAACTGGGTTGGTGACCGTGATCTGAGCAGTATTGGAGAATGCAGTATTATTAAGTGCGTCAGTCACTTTCAATTGGACGTAATGGTTGCCGTTTGTCGTTGCTGTGAACGTCCAAGTATTGGATGTTGCGCCAAGAACCCGTGTTCCGTCAAGGTACCATTGGTATTGGTACGGGGCACTTCCTCCAGTCACCGAAGACGCGAATTGCGCCGACTGACCTGGGTTGATTGTTGATGATGGTGGATTTATAGCTACCGTCGGCGGTGCTGGAGCCGTCTTGAACACTGCTTTCAGACCGTGGTTTGCGTTCATCGTTACTGTGATCGGGTTGTTTGAGGAACTCACGTTTGTCCCGTCGAGTTCCCAGTGGTCAAGCACGTATCCGGAGTTGGGAATCGCTGTGACTTGGACTGTTTGGCCTGATGAGTAGCTGTAAGCACCTGGCTCAGGGTTTGTTGTGCCGCCTGAGGTTGTCGTGATCGTGAGCACGTATGGGGCGATCGGGTTGTAATAGGCTTGTGCGTTGTACGCCCCGTTCATTGTAATGGTTATTGGGTTTACACCTGCTCCTTGAGAAGCTCCGTTTACGTACCAGTGGTCAAACGTGTAGTTTGGAACTGTGGGCGCTGTAAGCATTACACTGGCGGACCCGTTGTACCATCCCTCGCCTGGAATTGTTGCGATTCCAGGAGGATTGGTTGCGACCTTCAGATAATATTGGACGCGATAGCTGCCATCTATGTTGCCGAATGTCGTCACGGTTATTGTGTCGCTCTGTCCTGTTGACAGCCCTGTTGTCCCAGTCCAAATGTAACGTTTGGAGTTGACTGTGACTACCAGTGGAGATTTGAATTCGAAACTGTGCATCGTGCCGTTGTCCCACATAAACTGGGCTGGGAGACCCGAGTAGTTGTAATCTATCGTATCGATGGTTACGATCGTGTTGGCAAAGTCGGAGCCCACGCCTGATTGGTTGAACGCCACCGCGCATTGTACTACGTACGTGGCGGTAACCGTTTTGCCTTCATCAAGGATCACTGTTGTCGGTGATCTTGAAGGGTCGGCAATTTCGCTCATGTTTCCCGTTACCCATCCGTTGAACCTGTAGCGGGAGGAGCCGGGAACGATGTCAACGAAAGCCGGCGTATCTATAGTGGCATTTGTTCCAACATCGTACCAACCTGTGCCAGAGGGAGAACTAACACCTGTGGGGTTAGTTTCAAGAGTCAGATAATACTGCGTTTTATAAATGCCGATGACACTGCCTGAGCTGGAGACGGATATTGATCCGCTTTGGGCTGACGACAGACCGCTTGTGCTTGTCCAGAAGTACCGTTTCTGCGCGTCAACGTTGAGGGGTGAAGCGTACGAGAACGTGTGACCAGAACCGCTCGTCCACCAGAACGAGACGGGCAGTTGAGTTACGTTGTAGCCTGCTCCATCTATGGTAACAACGTTGTATCCGAAGTCTGCGCTGGCTCCTGTCTGGTGAAAAGTGACCTGGTAGGATGTGAGGGCAGCGTAGTTTCCTGTGATGCTTCCTGAGCCAGAGACCGTATGTGTTCCGCTTTGGAGGCTCGTTAGACCCGAGGTTGAGGTCCATGAGTACTGCAGACTCGAATTGAATATGAGTGGTGAGTAGAAGGCGAAGCTGTGCGAGGAACCGCTGTTCCACCAGAAGAAGGAGGGGAGTCCGCCCGTCGCGTAATCGGTTCCGTCTACGTTAACAACCCCGCCCAAATAACCGCTGACGCCGGACTGGTTGAACGTGATTTTGTATTGTGTAACATAGTTTACCGTGACCGTCTTGCCTTTGTCCATCAGCACAGTGGTGGTAGGTGCGGTTGCGTTGGTTATCTCGGCCATATCGTTTGTGGTCCAGTTGCAGAATTTGTAGCGGGAAAGGTCTGCAACGATGTCAACGGTCGCAGGTGTTGATATTGAGGCGTATGTTCCTGAATCGTACCAGCCTGTGCCCGTTGTAGTAGCAACGCTCGGAGGGCTCACAGCAAGTGTGAGATAGTATTGTGTCTTGTAGTTTCCGACGACGCTGCCATAGGTTGTTACTGTTAGAGAACCGCTCTGCAGGGTTGACAGCCCGGTTGTACTTGTCCAGATGTACTGCTTGACGTTGGAGTTGACTACGAGTGGTGAGTGGAAAGCGAAACTGTGGACTGAGCCAGTTTGCCAAGCGAAGGAAACTGGGAGTGCGCTTGCTCCGTACGGCGTACCGTCGATGTCGACGACGGTGCCAAGGTAGTCGGTTCCTACTCCTGTCTTGTCAAATGTCACGCAGTTGGCCGTAAGATAATTTCCGACTACGTTTCCTGAGGCAGTGATGGATAATGTTCCGCTTTGGAGAGTTGAGAGACCAGAGGTTGAGGTCCAAGCGTATTGGACGCTTGCGTTGACGATTAACGGGGACGAAAAGGAAAATGTGTGACTCGAACTTTGATCCCACCAGAATGCGATGGGGAGAGATGCCGCGTTGTAGTTTATGCTGTCAATTGTTACAACGGTTCCAGTGAAGTCTGTTCCAACACCTGTCTTGTCGAATGTTATCTGGAATTGTGCCTTGTAGTTTCCCGTAACCGGCGTTGGGCCCGTGACGTTGAATGGTGATCCGGTTCCTGTTACGCTTGTGCGCTTGAACTTTTTGCCTGTTGCGGTGCTTAGTACAGGGTCATTGTAGGAGTAAGTGATAGTGGTTCCGGCATCGTACCAGTCACTGTATGGCAGATTGGTGTACGCTTTGGGATTGCCGTTGACGGTAAGTACCGTTCCGGTCACTGTCGCGTCTAGTCCTGTTTGAGCGAAAACAACTTTGTACTGTATGCAGTAGCTTCCCGTGATGGTGACTGTTCCGGTCACAGTGAACGGTGAGGTGGGGCTGTGGATTCCAGTAAGTCTGAACTGCTTGTCGGCCACGCTGCTTGTCACTATCGAGTTGTACTGGTACGTGATTGTAGACCCGCTGTTGACCCACCAAGCGAAGGGGAGCTGGCTATAGGTTTTTGCGGTTCCGTTTACGTTTACTACTGTTCCTGTGGCAGTTCCGTCTAGGCCTGTCTGGGCGAAGGTGATCAAACACTGTGTGAGGTAGTTGCCGCAGACGGTTGATGAGCTGGTGACGGTCACCGGTGAGGAGGGACCAGTGATGCCGTTCAGCGTGTACTGTTTTCCAGTGATACTGCTCGCAACTGTCGAGCTATAAGCATATGCGACTGAACTGCCCGAGTCGACCCAGTACGTGAAGGGAAGATCGCTGAGAGACTTGCCAGTGCCATTGACTGTCACGATCGTTCCTGTGGCGTCTGCTGCAAGACCGTTCTGGGTGAAATAAATGGCGTATTGTTTAACGTAATGTGCCGTGGCTGTGTGGTTTACAAGCATTGTGACTTGGATTGGGTTGACTCCAACTCCCTGCGATACACCGTCAAGGTCCCAGTACCTGAATCTATAACGAGAGTTGCTGGTGACGTTCATATAGTCAGGAGCGCTGAGGGGCACGCTAGTGCCGGTTCCGTACCATCCTTGTCCAGGGATTGTGGTCATGCCTGTTGGATTCGTGTTTACGGTCAGATAGTACTGCACGGGAGGCGGTGGGCACAGGATGCCTACGATTATCGGGTGTGATTCTGTTGGGCTGACACCGTTTCCTGGGATGTCATTGACGTGTATGACGTATGTTGATGCCGAAGAATCCCAAGTGGCGCGGTGGCCTGAAGCATAACTGTGCTGTTCTACTGCACCGTCTTTATAGGAGAACACTCGCGTGGTTTCGTTTGGCCAGTAGGTCACGAAGGGGCCCCACTCGATCTTGAAGTAGACGCTCCAGCATCCTGGGTAAATGTCAAAGCCTATGTTGCTGGCGTCTGCGCGAAGGATTGATGCTGTGAACCCAGGGTTCCTGTATTTCTCTTGCGATGTGCTGGCAAGATGGGGTTGTGTCGTGTTGTCATACTTTATCATCATGTTGCTGGGTCCGGGAGTGATGGCTTTCCACGTTCCGCCGTCTTTGTAATAGGCCGAAACTTTAGCATTGGCCAACGGTATTGTTGTGCCTGACATTACTACTCTGAAGAAGACCACCGTGCTTACTTGCAAGACTGCGGTTGCAGAGTCGCTTGCGCCATTGGTGTCTGTGACTGTGAGTTCGACGGTGTACGCACCGTCTACTAGAAAAACATGGGAGACCGTCGGCGTTCCAACGGTGGCGGTGATCCCGTCGCCGAAGTCCCAAGCGTAAGTGGCTATCTGCCCGTTCGGAGCGTAGCTTGAAGAAGCGTCAAAGACGACGGTTTCGCCAGGTATCGGAGCGTCTGGAAGATAGACGAATAATGCAAAGGGGCCTTGATTGCTCAGAGTTTGGCTTTTTCCAACTGCTGCCGAAAGAGTCATGATGATGAATATGGCCAAAGCTGCAACGCTAAGCAATCTAATCTTCACAGTCTCTCCTTCTCCTCCGGCATCAGTATTTGAGTCACCGAAGTCATTTAAGCATTTTGGAACTATGTTCTATGTGCCAGTATTAATCGTTTCAAATGATAGTGCTACTGGTCGTTATCTTCACAATATATACGTTTGCCAATCAGCCGATAAAAAATCGATTTGAGTGGCCTTGACTTGGGCTGGAGCAACAAGTTGTCTGACTTTGCGCCAATGGAAAAGAGGAAGAGAAGATGATCGTCTGTTGCTCAGGTCAGTCTTGATCTTGCGGGTCGATCGTAGGTTGAAAATCTGCTCTTCTCTTTAGTATTTTGGGCTGCCTTGGGTTTACGTAAACGTAGACGAGCAGAGAGGCCAGACCGAGGGTTCCTAGTTCACCGTATATCAGCTTAGTCTGGAAATCTGCCGTAGCCCATACAGGAGGCGGCCCGTTGTTGGTGACTGTTCCGTTGGCTTCCTCGTGCGCAACGTTCATGTTATTCATGTCTCCGACGGCGCTCTCAGTGAGGTTTACCGTGGGAGGGTTGAGTTCTACGGCCGAAGTGCCTACACGGAGGATAGTGAAGTTGAGGGTGAATATTACTCCGGAACCTGAGACGTAGACTCCCTGAGTCGTGAATAAGTCAATGACAACGATCTCTCCTTTGACGAGGTTTATCTCGTTGAAATACAGGAACGTGGTAGAATTCCTAGCTGTGATGAATTCTCCTTCTCGCACCTCGAAAGGTGGACCGTTCTCAAACGGAGGTGTGCCTCTTGTCAATTGAAGGAAGTATGGATCCCAGGTGAGGTTTATGCCCCATGTTGAGCAGCTTGGTATGTTGGAGAGTGTTACGTTGACCTGGATCGTTGAGCCCACTTCACTCGTGTTGTAAACGTTGCTGACGCTGAGTAAGGGTTTAACGGGTTGAACGTAAATGTATATGGCGATAATTGCTATTGTTATGAGTACCAGGAACAGTAGTTTACGCTTCAATCATGTCCACCTTGGCATGCTATAGTGAATGCTTTTATATTTTAACTTGTTGTTCGAGAGGACTGAAGAATATTGCTGATTTAGGATTGATGAAATAAAAGAAAAAGAGATAGTGCTTTCAACTTCCCTTATCGGGCGTTCTAAAGTTTTCTTCGTCGGCGAAGTGCGAAAGCAACCAGCGTTGAAGCCATCAGCAGCGGAATGAACAGCATTGCATATTCAGGGACTGTTCCCAAGACATCCACCGTGTTGCTTAGAGTAAATGGCGCAATGACGTAGATGTACGTGTTGTTTTCGTCCGTAGTGACCACCGGTGCCAATGGGTCGCCGTTCACGGTAACATTCCATGTATCTCCTGTGCCGATGTCCATGAGCGCTCTTGGAATGGTAACATTGACGTAATCTGTATCGCCTTCTGTACCGACTAAGCTGAATTCAAGTCTGTATGAATTGGCACTCAGGTTCTCAAACGTCATAGACCCAGTTACGAAAGTTGCATTTGTAACAGTGGTCACGTTGTAATTGACGGCGTTCCAAGTTATGGTTGTTTCAGTTGTTTCTGGCGGTCCATAGATGCGATAGTGCGCATTTTGACCTGTAACGTTAAGATTTGTAGCATTCACGTCGCCGACATTGACCACGTCAAAGTTGAAGTCACATTCATAGAACGAGTTGACTGGCGGAGCCAGCGTTACGGTGAAATTTAGGATTGCAGTTGTCAATCCTTCCGGATAGGCGTCTGTTGTGATGTTTATTGGAGCGTATCCACTATCTAGTGCCGCCAGCATATCTTGAAATGTGCGTCCGTATTGTGCATTTCCCTCTGTATTGTTGTATTTGAGAACAATTGCCCATATGTTATCCTGAAATTCAACCGGAGTCACGGTCTTGTAAAGGTTTTCGGTTATGCCTGTACAGTTCATCAAGCTTGAATTCCATGACAGTATCCACTGTAAGCCCACGAAATTCGTTACATTCGCGATTGACACGTTCAACCTAAATGTCGTGCCGACTTCTGCGTTGTAAAGAATGGTGTCTTGTGGAACAACGAACACTCCTGTTGGTACTTGGGCCAGAGCCGGGCGAATAGTCGTCGCGGAAAAGAGAATCGCTGAGATCATTAGCATGCTTATGATGATCAAAGCAAAGTTTCGTATTTTCAGTTTCTTGATCATTTTGACTTACACCATTTTATGATTTCTCCGTTGGAGGTATTTAACATTTATGTTCAAGAAACCATGGTAGTCCGGAAAAGTCACCGCCACGTTTAGGAGGTTAAAAGTGAAACGACCCAGGACGAGCTCAACGTTGAACCGAAGAAGGTTTTCATTTGACCTTCTTGAACTTTCTTCTTCGGGATCCTCTGATAAAGTAGTACGCGAGCGCTGGAATCCAGGCCGCTGGAATCACTATCCCCAGTATGAGCTCAAGCGGAACTGTTAGTGGCAGCGATGCCGGCTCGATCGTTATTGTCTGAGTTTGAGATGCCGAGAATCCCGCATTGTCTATGGTCGTAAGGTTTACGATGAAAGAGCCTGTAGTTATGTAAATATGACTTGTTGCTTCGCCTGTTCCGTTGCTGCCGTCGCCGAAGGTCCAGTTGTATGTGGCTATGCCCGATGCAGCATCGCTGCTTTCATTTGCAAAGAAGTTGATTACCCATTTGAAGTTTCCGCGACTGTAGCTTGGTTCTGGTGGCTGCGGTGAATACGTGATAATGGCAGTGGGCGCTAACGTGTCTGTGGTGAAGTTGATTGGATCCGAGTGGCCCATTTGACCTATTGTGTCATTCGCATAGACGACTACGGTGTGTATCGCGTCTGGCGCTTGGAAATTGGTGTTGCCGGAAATAGTCACGTTTGGGTGTCCGTCTAAGCTGTAGCCAATCCAAGATGTGTTTTTGTTGACGCTGAAAGCTAGGTCAACGGAATTTGACTTGTATATGGTGTTTTCGATTGGTGAAGAAACAGTGATTTGCGGAACAGGATTACCGACTGCTACCGTGCCGTTAATGGCCTGGTATGACATGGGTAGCGCGTTCCCGTCGCCTATATTGACTAACGAGAAGGTGATGGGTGAATTGGCGATGCGTGTTCCATTGAACGTGACAACAGCGAGGGTATGGTTTCCTATTATGGGTGCGTAACCGGCATCTTTTGCGGCGATTATGTCTTGAAAAGTATAAGCGTATTGCGCAGTGCCAGCAGTATTGTTTATGGGGTGACTGGGCACCAGATTCCAGAAGTTGTAAGGGGCTATAGTGTGAAAGAGGACGTCGGTTATGCTTATGCCCGTCAATATCGTGGGATCCCATGCGAGAACGATTTGAAAACCCACCGCTCCGTCTGGATAGGCAAGATCGGGCAGATTGCCTACTTGAATTGTTATGTTGAATTGTTGGCCTACGCCGACAACCGATTGCTGCGGATCAATCCATACTACCGCCTCGTCTGCTGCGTGTGAAGTTGAAACAATGGCGTAGAGACTGAGTGACAAGATGAGAATTAACCATAGGCAGCTCTTGAGGGCTCTTGGCTGTCTCAGATTTAACACCTTGAAAACAGAAGTGAGGAGTGCAACATTTAAGTTTATCGACATGTAGTTGTGAATGTCGAATCGTCGATCTTTTGGGAAAAAAGAAAAAAAGTTGGGTTGTTTATATTTTCTGTCCGAAGTGGCTCGAGAGAATAATCATGTCGAAGATGTCCACCAAACCGTCTCCGTTGAGATCCGCGTCGGGGTTCCAGTTAGGGGATCCGGGTTTCGAAGCGAAGGCCTTACTTGCGAGCGTTGCGTCAAAGATGTCTACGACGTCGTCTCCGTTTATGTCTCCTGGGATCTTCAGCTTCACGATGCCGTCGATCAGCGTGTTGTCAGAAATGTGCGTTTCAAATGGAAGCGGAGTTATATGTGCGCTCAGCACGTACTTGCCCCATAAAACGCCCAACGTGTTCCATACGAAAGTAGCAGTGTAGTTTGTGTTGGGCGCGAGGCTGGTAACGTTCAACGTTGCTAACAACGTGCTGTTGCGGTAAACATCTATTGAGAACGTTTCGGTAGTGTTTCCCGTATTCGTGGCGGTTACTGAAACATTTACGTTGCCGCCTGGGTACAACACAGTTGGAGCAACGAAGATATTTGCGATTCCCACGTCCACTATCAGACTCTGGAAGAATCCATCGTGGACCTCATGCGTTATAGGCTGACCGCTTGAGTCCACGAGCCCTGTGTCCGTGAGCGTCAAGTTTGTGGCTCCTAGACTTTTGACTCTGAACTTTATCGTTACGAGTGCAGTAGCGGCATCGATGTCGAGCGGAACGGCTGGTGAATAGTAGGTCACATTTATGAAGACGAATCCTCGGGTGTTGTCGATCATTTGGTTTGGAATGTAGTAGGTCTCGTTCAAGACGTCTAGCACTTCGGTTTGCAGGCAGATCAAGACGTTCCGATCGAAAGTCAGGTTGAATTGGTAGCCGTAGAGACCTCTCACGTCTGCAACCGTCACGTTAATCTTGAACGTAGCCGGCGGAACCAAAGTTGGATCTATTATTTCCGGGGGATCTACTGCAAGTTTCGCCGATAGAACGTTGTCGAAGCTTCCGTCAGTTGAAGTGAAATTCAAAGGCTGCCCAAGAGAATCGACAAGTTGAATGCCGTACAAATGAAGCGGAGTGTTTCCCAAGTCTAGAACATGGAAGTCGATTTGCACCAAGATGCCGTCTCCGTTCAATGGGCTCGAGGTAGAGACGTTGAACTTTACGAAGCCTGTTGCATTGTCAATCTCTGAGAAAATCGTTGCCGAAAGCGGAATGAAGCTCCCGCTGACTATCGAATTTGCGTTCAGCAAAGTTGCATTGAAACCTAGACTGAATTCTAACCCATAAACACCTGAAGCGTTTATGGCATCAACATTTATGCTGAAGTCGCTTCCCGGCGTCAAGCCGACATTGGAAATCATTGCGGGGTCAACGTACAACAAAGCAGGAAGTTGCGGCGCTGGCGGAAGGTTGCTGAAGAATCCATCGACAGTGTCATGAGCTATAGAACCTCCCATGCTATCGCCTAAGTTCGACACGTAGAAGTGCAGGGCGGTTTCACCGGTGCCTACAACCCTCAGCGTGATGTTGGCCACAGTATAACTGCCATTGATCGGCGCATAGCCACCACTAAGCGCGGCAGATATGTCTTGAAAAGTGAATGCGTAGTTCACAGAGTTGTTCGCAACGACTTTCTTGATTTGCCATATGTTACTCCACTGGTCTGCAGGAGTTACTTCATGGAACATTAATTCTTGCATGGCAACTCCGTTCAGAAGGCTAGGGTTCCATGTAATATTGAATTCGAGTCCTACGAGCCCTGGATCTGTAGGAATATTGTCAATCTTCACTGTAATGTTAAAGGTTGAGGTCGGAACCAATGCTAGGTCGCTGACGGCTGGGGGATCAATGTATAGCTTGCAGGGATCAACTGCCTTGACGTTTGGAGTAGTCATTGTGAAAGCAATTGGAAGCAAGAGTATAGCAATAGACAGTAAACTAAGTTTTTTGAGCATATTTCCCTCTCCTCAGTGTGACTATATCTTCATCGTACGTGTTATAAAGATTCTGGAATCTTGTTCTAGGAAAAAGACGATTTCTGAGCGAAGAATTCACGAATGCATAATGTCTTGAACGCTAGTGTCATCGTTCAATTTCGGCGAAGAGGCAAGAACTGGAGGATCATTCGGCGGGCATTGAATGCGGAAGAGTGATCTGCATGGTCAAAACCAGTTTGATTGACGTGGATAACCAAAAAAAAGGAAGGATATTTGATGATACGCCTTTCTATGCCCAACCAGGTTCAATGCTGATCGCAACAGGTGCATATCCCAGCCACTGGCTGCCTGTCCAGAAACCGCTTTGCACGGTTCCTCCTAGGTATGGCCAGTCGTTGAGGAATGCTACGTCAACTTCGCCTACTCCTGCGCGGGCCCACTTTGGAATGTATATGCATAGTGTGTCAGTGTAGCTCTTGTACTGGCAGAACACTGTTCCGCCGATCTCTACCTGCTTGTAGGCGAAGCCGAATGGAACTCCGGTTTCGTCTAAGCCGGTGATTGCGATCGTTACGTTGTAGAATTGCTGTGCATGTGAGCCGTATTCAACTGTGAAGTATGCTGTGTCGTTGTGCAGGTATGATGCTGGGTCTCTGTCTGCCGTGACTTTCCAGATTCGTACTAGGTAGTCGTAGTGGAATTCTACTGTGTCGTTTACGATTTGACATGCAATGTCAACTGTCGCAACGAGTTTCCATACGCCTATGTAATATTCTGGGTTGTCACATGGCCATGGAAGTCTGAAGCAGACGTATGCATAGCCTGTTTCATTAGTTCGCGCATAGACGATTCCCCATCTTGTACCGTGTGGGTCAAAGATTTCGATAGCTACGTCTTTCTGCTGTTCAGGCCATTGGTTGTACGACACGTACACCCATGCGCACACTTCCTTCTGTGGCCAGAACATGTCAGCCGGCGCGTTTGGTCCTTGTCCACCGTATGGGTCTGGATAAGGCGTTCCATCTTGTCCGACGAAGATGTCAACAGCACGTCCCAGAACAACTGGTTTTATGCTGTAGAAACCGTCGTAGTCGACAGATTCAACTGTTTCGACAGGGTTACCGTTGATATCGCCTACCTTTGTGTCATAGAGGTGCAATGGGCATGACAGCACTGTTGGGAATACTCCTTGCTGTGTGGCGTTGAACGTGAATATTGCGAGGGCTACAGTGTTTCCTTCAAGCGCTGTTGGGTATGGTGGACTCCAATATGCCGTAGCGTTTGGCAACACGACGTCTCCAACTGTTGCAATACCAGGTACGAGGGACTGTAGGAACAGCGTGCCCTGGTTCGGCGGTGCACCGAATGGTGGCAACCATGGTCCTTCAGTGACGCTGAGCAACTCCAATATGGTTGGGTCGTAGCTCAGTTTGAACTCGAATCCGATTGCTGCGTTGGTGCGGCTGACGTTGTTGACGCACACTTTGATTTGGAAAGTTTCGCCTACGGCCGAAGCAATATAGGTTGCGGGTATCACTGTGAAGTACGGTATGCCTGGTGGCGGTGGTGGTGCTTCAAAGTAGTCGAGCTCGTAGTATCCGTGCTGGCTTAACAATGGAATCTCTACAGCGTCAAGGTCACTGCACTTCACTTCAGCCAACGTTAGGGGGCAATTGACATTGCCTGGAGCCACTGGCTCAACGAGTATTGTGAAGACGAATGAGCAAGCAACGATTGGTGTGGTGATGTTTGCCGGCGCGTAACCGTCCGCCCGAGCCGCGCTGAGATCTTGCCAAAGCTGAGCGTATGTTGCAACGCCTGCAATGTTGTCTTTAGTCAATTTCAAGCTCCAAATATTGTCCCAGTGAGCCTCCGGTGTGATTGTGTGGAACAGGACTTCGGTCATGGTTGTGCAGCTCAACAGCGTTGGATTCCAATGGAGTTCAAAAGACAATCCTGCAAATCCTAAATCTGTTATGTTCTGAACCGTAACGTTCACCCTGAAAGTGCTACCGACGTGTTTGTCGAAAGTGCTGAATATGTTGTTTTGTGGGTCAACGTAGATTTGGGGTACATCCGCGTGTATTAATGGTAGTACCGCTGCGAATCCTAGCATCATCGAAGCGATCATCAATATAGATAGAATTTTAGCATTTGCTTTCATAATGTTTTCTCCCTTCTCCTTTTTGTTCACATACTACTCAATAGGTCTCCCAATTTAAAGATTCTGGAATTATCTTCTAGCCTGAGCGTGAACCGAAAACAAGAACATTGCTTGAAATGAAACATGTTGCATTTGAAAGATATAAAACAAAAAAGGGGGGATGAAGGTTTCTTTTATGCTGCTTATGGTACGTGCTTGTTGAAGTTGTTTGAGAGCAGGATAGCATCGAATATGTCGACCTTAAGGTCGGCGTTCAGGTCACAGTCAGGGTTCCATCCTGACGTAGTTGAAGTAGTGCCGAAAGCGGTTGCCAGCTTGATAGCGTCGAAGATGTCTACAACTGCGTTTCCAGTGATGTCACCAGTTAGCGCCCTGTACGCCTTGAGTGAGCCTGCCTGTTGAGCGTTGTTGGTTTGAACATTGTCTAGTGCGGTTGTCGGAGCAACTACGGCCGCTACACCAGAGACATTGTATAGGACACCTGTAGGTGTACCATACATTATTTGGGTTGTGCCGTCTTCCCACCAAATCATGGTGGCGGTTGCGTCACCACCGTTCAATAGAGCAACGTAGGTGGCGTTAGCGAACTGGTCGTCAACACCGCCTGGTGCTGCTGCTGGTGTGCCGTTTCTCCGCAAGCCTACGGCTGTGTACAGAGTTGTGATGCCACTTGCATCAGCGTTTCTCTTCACGTGTAGGCTGTATGTCATTGTTGCCCTGGTTGCCGTTCCTACGCCCGTCCGATACATTGCGCCGTGCCAGAGGTATATTACTTGGTACGTTGGTGGTGATGGCGTCACTGTTGCGGTCATGTCAACGTCTACGTTCACTGTAGTAGCAACTGACTTGTACAGGTCGTAGGCGTACAGTCCCGGATACAGTGCGTTGAAGTACCAGCCTTGAACCCAGTCTCTTGCGAACCTGCGGCCTGCTGGCTGTACAAGCGGATAGCTTGGAACATCCAGCCAATACCTATACTGCAGGTCCATGTACATTGCACCACGTGCGTTGAAGTCTGCCTCAACCATTGCAGCGTTGATTTCCGCGTCGACAAAGGCTTGGTCTTCTGGTTGCGCGTTGACTGCCGGGTCAAACTGGCCGCTGCAGAAAGCTCCCCACGTAGCCTGATATGGCTCGCAGAAGTTGTCTGGGTCAGCGAAGTCTGCCAGCCAGCCCACGTCGTACATTGGTAGGTATCCGAGGTTCTCTGCCTCCAAGAAGGCTGGCCAGTCTAGGCCGATGACGTTGCACTTGTACTTTGAGCCAAGGCTCAGGAATGCTTGGGCGATGAGGTTGCACGCGATAAGTCTTTGGTCGTTGCCGATGTTGTAGGCCAACGTCATTTCGAACCCTTCAGTTCCGACGTTGAAGCCGTCGATAACTGCAAGGTTCAATTCGTTCTGCATTTGTGTCGTATCTTTTTGTCTCATTGGCATGCTTGCATTCGTGTTCTTGTACGATGCGGGTGACAGTCCTTCAACCCACCATGAACGTTCCGCGATGGCTTCGCCGAACCATGCGTCCGAAATATATGTTGCATAGTCTAGCGCCCATGCGAAGGCTCGTCTCATGTGGGTGTTGTTGAAGAAGTACGGTGATCCTAAAGTTGTTTTGTGTGTTGGGTAGCCTACGTATGATTGGTAGGGGCTTGCTTCTGGAATGGCGAAGCCGAACAGCATGACGTCGTTCTGCAACGCAGCAATGTTGTAGGCCAGGTTAATACCTGCAATCGGGTTGTAGGTGCTTGTGAGCAGGTCGTACATGTTGGCTCTTGGAACGGCGGCAACGTCGAATTCGCCTGAGAGGAACAACATTTTCCTCGTCGGCCACGAGTCAATTCCCTTCTCAATCACTGTGTGGAAGTAATTGCCCGCTTTGTTTCCGGCGTTTGTCCATCCCTTCCAGTAGGCTGGGTTGTAGTCGATCCTCCAAACTTTGGTCGTTGTGTCCCAACTTGTGAACATGTATGGACCTGTTCCCTGCGCACCACGTGCGCCGACCTGGGTGAATGAAGCATACTTTGAACCGTGCCCCGGAAAGACTGCCGGGTCTTTGTACGTATCTAATTCGCTGCGTGTGTTCGTTGGCTTTCCGTGGTAGTTGTTGGTCCAGCCTGCTACGAAGAGACCGTCCCAACCACCCATCTCCTTCACCCAATCAGGGTTAACAACGCCACCCCACGTTTGAGCGAAGATCTGCCTTAGCGGACCCTCAGCCCATGGAAGGGTGAAGTTGAAGTACACGTCGTTGCCGACTGCATAGCACCAGTTGTTTATCTGAACTCCACACTGTAGCTCATCTGCCGTGTTCACGAATGTATAGTTCGGGTACGTGACATATGGGCCACCGTATACGCTTCTCCATGATGCGTATCCGAAGGCCGGTGTCATCCACATCCAAGCAGGGGAGTAGATTGAATCGTATACAACCTGTCTCCTGTAGGAGTAGACAACGTCAGCTGCAGTTATGTTTCTTGCTGGTTGAGTTGCTCCGAGGTGGTCAATCCACGGCGAGAACTGAGCGTTAGTGTTGATGGTGAACCTCCAAAGAGTTCCGCCTTCAACTGTTGGAGTTATTCGCCCGTTCCCGACCGTCGGATTTGCGGTAGAGAGCACTGGTTGATACATGTCGAGGTCGGCGTAATCGGCGAGCACTAGCTCGTGCCCGACGCCTGGAGTGAAAGTTACTGGGTGTGTGTCGTTCCACCATATCAGTGTTTGGTAAATGTTCTGCAGTAGTTCGCCGCTTGCGGTGTCGTAGGCACGGGCAGGGTCAAGCCTTACGGGTTGACCTATCGTACCAACATAGTAAGTATTTTGATCGACTGGTGGTTGTGTTGAGAACGCTGGAATCGCTGCGAAAATGCCTAGTATCATCACAAATATTGTTAAAGCAGCTAATAGTTTTAGGTTTTTCATGTTTATCCCTTCTTATCTCCTATTCTCCTTATTTTCAGCATGAGTACTTGAATCACGCCCATATTTAGCGTTTACGGAAAATTGTTCTATAGTCCGTGTAGCCGAACACGTTCCCGTCCAGTTCCAATCAGCATTTACCATGGTCGCACTTCGCATTTGAGGAAATAGCATATATACTATTTCCGTTACCTCCCTCCCACCCTTCTAGCATTTTCCATCCAGCCTTTGGTCGTATCGGAAACGAACGAGTTAGCGCGCGGTAACTATTTGGATGAACCCTCGACACTATGCTAGTAGTCCAAAAACAACAGATAGACCTATCATTGCGGCGCCTATGATCATTGAAACCTTTGTCGGTGAGGAGAAACGCGAACGATAAAACGCCATGAGTGCGCCCGCAAAAAAGATCACGGCACCCTCGATGAAAGCAAGATCAGAAACAATTCGAGTAAATGATTTATGAGAAAAATAACCTATTGGCACGGCAGAAAACAGCGCGATTGAATAGGGATTAAGCGGCATCCACGAAAGGAATAGCCCAAAGAAAACACCAATACAAACATCTGCAAACACCAAAATCGACATGAGCAGCAAGATTCTTCGAAGCAACGCGTCGGGACTGAAATTCAAACTGACTCGTCCACTCGGCGAACTTCACTACTTATTGAACAGGTGGCATGCTACCAGATGATCATTTCCGACGTCGATCAGCTTTGGCTCTTGTGTTTGACACACTTGCATAGCGCTTTCGCATCTGGGATGAAATCTGCAGCCTGCCGGTGGGTTGACGGGGCTGGGAACCTCTCCGCTGAGTACGACACGTTTAGCCTTCAAGGTAGGGTCTGGCACAGGAATGGCAGAAAGCAATGCAATCGAGTAAGGATGAAGCGGCCTCTCATAGAGTTCCGTGGTCGGTGCCAACTCCACCATCTTTCCAAGATACATAACGGCAACACGGTCTGCGATGCATTCAACAACGCTCAAGTCGTGGCTGATGTACAGGTAAGTCAAATCAAAATCCTTGCGCAGTTCTTGAAAAAGATTCAACAGTTGAGCACGAACAGAAACATCTACAGAAGATGTTGGTTCATCCAGAAAAACCAGCTTCGGCGTCGTGATCAAAGCTCGCGCAATAGCAACCCTTTGCCTCTGACCACCGCTGAACTCATGCGGATACCGATACAAGTGTCTATCCGTCAACCCTACACGTTGAAGAATTTCGCTGACTCTCTTTAGCGCACTTGTGCCCCTCGCTATGTTCTGCACGGCTAAAGGTTCGAGAAGAATATCTTTGACCAGCATTCTGGGGTTCAAAGAACGTGTGGGGTCTTGGTATACCATCTGCATCTTTCTGCGCACATTTCGCAATTTATGTCCCCTAAAGACCGCCAGGTCCCATTGTCCTCTGAGCCTGCGGAGTTCTTGTCCGCCTTTTTTCTCCTTCTGAAGAGTTCTAATTCTTTCCGTGACATCATCAGGAACATCGAGGAATATGTTTCCAGAATTGGGGTTCACAAGCCTGAGAGTCGTTTTTGCCAGTGTGGTCTTTCCACACCCAGATTCTCCCACCAAACCAAAGGTTTCACCCTTTCTTACGCTCAATGAAATGCCGTCGACCGCTTTGACCGCTCCGACCTGCCTCCGCAAAAGACCTCCCGTCAATGCGTAATATTTCTTCAAGTCTTCAAGTTCAAGCATGTTACTCATCGAGATTCACCCGCATACAAATGGCAAAGAACGAAATGGTCTTTTCTTGAGGTCACAAAAGCAGGCTTAGTGCCCACACATTGGTCCATCGCAAAAGGACATCTGTCGTTGAATCTGCAGCCTTTTGGGGGACTGATCAGACTGGGCACAAAACCCTCGATTGACTTGAATTCTGTTCCAGGCCTTGGAATACACTCCAGAAGAGCTTTCGTGTAAGGATGCAGCGGATTCTTAAAGATTTCCACGACTTCTGCCAACTCAACCACATTCCCCGCGTACATCACCGCCACGCGGTCGCACATTTCGGCCACGACGCCCATGTCATGCGTAATATACTGAACGGTCATGCCGTACTTCTTCTTCAGATCCTTCATCAGAGTGAGAATTTGAAGCTGAACCGTTACGTCCAGATTGGTGGTGGGTTCATCGGCAATCAGAAGTCTCGGGTTACAGCTGAGTGCCATCGCAATAACGACACGTTGTGCCATGCCTCCGCTAAGTTCATGAGGATACATTTCTGCTACTCTGTCAGGATCAGGTATTCGCATATCCTTCAGCATCCTCACAACTTCTTTCTTGACTTCACGGTCAAATCTACGCTTGAAACGGTTCAAAATCGGTATTTTCGACGCGGCTCTGACGATGAAACTGTGGGGATCTTCAATCATTCTTTCAAGCATTCGCTTTTCCCAGTTGCTCAGAACATTCTCCGCAAGCTTTGCCTTTTCCTTTTCACTCAGGTTACCCTGTTTCAAGTTTTCAGTTGCAGCTTTGCTGTCTTGCAGCAATTTCATGCAAAGCTCCTCCAGCCTGTGGTGTAAAATGGCTTCACTGATCTGTTGCCGCACAGTGTAAACAGGGTTTAATGCAGACTTAGGATCCTGAAAAATCATCGAAATATCTTTTCCTCTGACGGTCCTCAAGTACGCGTCTCGTTGACGCAACAGGTTTACCCACTTGTCATCTTGTTTCAGAAGTATCTTGCCGCCTTCGATCTTTCCAGGAGGCGGGATGAGATTCAACTCGGAGAAACCCGTCACGGACTTGCCGCAACCTGTTTCACCGACAACGCCGAGGGTTTCACCATCTTTGATGAACATCTGTATCCCATCCAGCGCTTCAACTACTCCTTCGTAAGTGTAGAATCTAAGATCTAAATCCTTTATGCGAAGAAACGCGTCTTCAGTCATTCTACTTTCTCCTTAATGTCGGGTCCAATACGTCTCTCAGAGCATCTCCGAGTAGGTTCCATCCTAGCACGAACGTTGATATAAAGAGGCCAGGTATGATAAACGTAAACCAGTAAGCGAAGGGCGCAGCCGGATTGCCATAAATCCAGTTGATAGAAAGTGCAATAATTTGTCCCCAATCTGCGTAGCCTACGGATGCTCCAAGCCCCAGAAAGCTCAATGCAGCCGCCGCCAAAACAATGGTACCCATGTCCAACGTGAAGACTATCAAAACTGCGTAGATGGAGTTTGGCAATATGTGTCTGGTAATTATTCGGATGTCTGAGCACCCTACAGATTTTGCTGCTTCGACGTAGTCCTCGTTTTTCACCCTCAATATTTCCCCACGTATCAGTCTCGCGTAACCTGGCCATCCTACAATCGTCAGCGACAGCATCACTGCATCCAAACGCGCAAAGCCTGTAGGCACAAGGACGACGATCAAAGCCATAGACAGTATCAAGCCTGGAAAGGCAAGGACTATGTCGGTAAGTCGCATCAAGACTTCATCCATCCACCCGCCGTAGTAAGCAGCGACAATTCCTATGAGCAGACCAATCAAAAGAGAGCCGCCGGCAACAAGTATCCCTAACCGCAGGGCGGATCTCGCCCCCCAGATACAACCATAATATATATCGAACTGTCCTTGTGAAGTCCCAAAAGGATTCACGGGGTTCGGCGCTGTCGGAATCATGGATTCTCCGTGATGCCATATCATCATAGGATCTCCTCCTTGGCTTATGTCGCCTGGTGGCGCCAGAATCGGAGCCAATACCGCCAAGAAAACATAGAACAACACAATCGCCGCACCGATGATTGAAAGAGAGCTTTTTCTAGCGAGTCTCAGCGTGAATCCGACTTCCTTAAGTTGCGGCTGCATTTCAACCCTTTGTTTCCTAAGGACGTCGCGGGCACCTTGGCCTCCAAAAAACGCAGTAGCAGACGGTTTTCTCAAATAGTACAATATGACAACGTCCAATGCCACGAAAACGGTGAAGGCAATCCAAGATGTTCCAAGCATCACAGGCAGAAGAATTCTAAGAACCAAGTCGGCGACCGCGAGAGAAACAGCCACTAACCATCCGAATGCTTGTCCTGACCACATGTAGTAGCCAATGACTATCCCTACCGCTCCCAGTCCAACAAAGACTAACCACGCTAGTCCAATGTCCAAGTTTGGAAACAAGCCTGGCAAGGGGTTTCCAGTAAAGAACAGCAAAACGCCGAAGCTCAGTTGCGCTAAACTGAGTGCCAATTCTAGAGCTGCAAGAAAACTTAGTCCGCGAGGTCTTTCTCCCACCATCGTCTATCCCAACCTGATTCTAGGGTCTATGTACGCATAGAGAATGTCGACGATCAAGTTTGAAACGACAAACAGTACGGCACTCAAAAGTGCATAGCCGATGACGGGCGGTATGTCAAGTATTCGGGCGGATTGGGCGGCATACTGTCCTATACCACCCATATCGAAAACAGTCTCTGTGATCGTGACTCCCGTGAGCAATCCTGCAATCATGAGCCCTGAAATAGTGATTGCCGGAATCAAAGCGTTCCTCCTCGCATGCTTGTTCACAACTTCGTTCTTGCTCAAACCCTTCGCTTTCGCAGCGGTTATGTAGTCTTTGCTAAGCGATTCCAGCATGCTTGAACGCGTCACTCGCACCATCACCGCTGAATTCAGCAGGCTCAAAACCGTTATCGGAAGAACTAAATGTCTAGCTGAGTCAATGAGTATCCACCAATCCTGGTTTATTATCGAATCTATCGTCATCAGGCCTGTGTAAGTCCGCCAAGGTGTACCAGGCGTTGTCAGATACTTCAAAACCTCCTGCCCATACCTTCCCGGCGGAAACCAGCCCAAACCAGCGTAGAACAAGGATAGGAGTACAATGCCAAACCAGAAAGACGGTAACGAGGTTCCCATGATCGCTAAGATTCTGGAGCCCTGGTCAATCGGTTTGTCTTTGTTTGCTCCGGCACGCACACCCAGAGTCAGACCTATGAAAATAATAATCGGTGCGGCATACATCACGATCTCGACGGTCGCAGGCAGCCTACTCATTATTGCAGTAAACACTCCTATGCCTTGCTGATCAATTCCCAGATTGCGTTCGACAAGAAGTGCCCTCAACCAGTAATAGAACTGCACGTATACAGGGTCAAACAAACCGTTGGCCTGTGCTATGTCTCGCCAGTATTTGGCTTGCTTAGGATCCGTGATGTAAATTGACACTCGCTGTGCTGGAGGGAGAAACTGCAGCACTGCAAAAATGAGTATTACTGCCCCCAGCAAAACAGGTATTGCAAGAATAAGCCTTCTCAACACGTAAGTTCTCAAGCCCATAACGGTCGATTAGTTTTACCCGAACGCGAACATATAACTCTGTCGATATCATCAACATAAATCAAAATGCTTCAAGAGAGACACCTGAAGAAATTTGAACAGAGCCTAAACGTTCAAAAAAAATTGATTCTCACTTTCGACTCTTGCGTTTCACGTTGCGATTTTTGAACAGTCCAACTATGAAAACAATTCCTCCAATGGCGCAAAATACTCCGCCTGCCGTTGCCACAAGAGAGTAAATCTCTCGGTTAGGAGTCACCTCTTCGAGAAGCGCGATGTAATCTGGTGGTTCAGTGCTCCACATATCTTTCTGTTGGACAGTGACATTGTAATAACCATCCTGCTTGGCCATGAACCGGATGTGCGGCGTCGAATAGTCAATCGCAAGTCCAGCCCTGTCAGCGTTTTGGTACTTTACGTCGACGATGACGGGTGAAACCGTGAGATAAGGAGAGTCTGGCTGGATACCGTAAAAGTAAGCTTGTAGAAGTGTGGTGTCGCCCTGAGGCGACGTTACCGTGATGTTCACCGGCATAGCCTGGGTAAAATCGCCTGTTTTGAAAGGTTTGCCCCAACCTTCACTTCCCTGAATGTCGATTCCATACGTGGTTCCATGGATCAGGTTGACAGTGCCAGACCAGACAGATTCCAGTCGGTCAAGTTGGACGACATTAACGTTTGAAAGGTTGTATGCTCCCACGACTAGGCAGATCACGCCTACTAGCAGGAGTATTAGCCCGAAACTTGAAAGCTTATTTAACAATCATATCTCGCCTGTTTTAACCATGAAATAACGAATGCCAACTCATTAACCTTGCTGATTATTCGATCAAATCTAGGCGGTGAAGAGGGGGGGATGTCTTGAATAGTTTGCGAGTGAACGTAGATAGCTTCGAGGCTATTTGGAAAATGCACGTATCATTCTCAAAGGTAAGATACGTGTCTGGCCTCACCAACGGACTTAAATAAACGCGAACCCATCGAATAATCAAACAACAATATGTCACCAGCGACGATAAAGCCCGGCTGGTGTGACACTTTGAATACGAAAAAACTCGACTTTCTATTCTTGCTCGCATTCTTGAGCTTTTTCTTTATTCTGAGTGTTGCAGTTCCAGCAAGATCGGAAGCTGAACAGAAAAATGCCAATTTTGTCAAAGTGAGTCATAATCCAAGAATTCCTGCGGGTGCAAAGGCAGCTTGGACCTTTGTCATCTACAACGCCAACTGTTCAGAAAACGGACAGAACATGGCTCGATTTTTTATCGTGTTGTATACTGACAACGAACTGTTGTTGAATGAATATAACGATACGCAGTATAAGACCTGGTCATGCAATAAGACGGACACGGTTACGCGCAATTACAACATCATGGCATGGCAGGACATGCGCCCAACTTCCCATGACCTGCGAGCTGAGCTTTACTGGACTGACAATAGCACTTTTCGCCTTGAAGACACAACATCGTTCACAGTCAACGTTATCGTTCACATTCCTCTGCAGCATATTCTTGCTACTGGGTACTTCGCGGCCTATCTCATCGTCTGTTTCGTGCTTTTCTATTACGTTTACGTCAAAGGACTCGACGATTAGTATAGGACAAATGGAAGAGACGCCGGTCGCTCTTGCGACGCCATTAACACGATCTTGCCAAAATAGGAATGAGTGCCGACAGCATTTTATTCTTGCCTCCAGATAATAATCTTCTTGTGGAAAAGATGCTGCGAGGATCGCCCGAAATCAGATGTCTCGGAATATTTGCCCTCGCGTTCGCGGTCCGTCAAGCAACAGCTGCTTTTTTCAGCAACACGTCTTATGAGACTGGTGTCGGTTCTTTAGCTTCATTTGGAATGACCCTGATTACCGTTCTGGTCATACGATTCTCGGACCGAGATTTTAGAGAACATGGTTTCTTGTTGCCCAAAAGGGCGAACAGGCTATTTGGAGTGTCTCTTCTTCTGGCGTTTGTTTACGTTTTCGTAGTCATCTTCGTGCCAGGAAGTGTATCGGGTTTTGAAGCCGCTCCTGGCATCCCTGTCTCGTGGGGTCTTCTGTTTTCGGTAGGCAGTACCATTTTAGCGGTTGTCGCGGCAGAAGTGGTTTTCCGAGGTTATGTCCAAACGGGTCTTGAGAAAGCGTTGGGTTCGTACGTCTCGATCGCCCTAGTTTCTGTGTTGTTTACGTTGTACATGGTTCCGATTACGGCCTATTTTACTGCGGATTTCGCAGGGGTGCTCGGGCTAGCTCTGCTTTTTCTTGCCGAAAGCCTGTTTCTCTGCTTCTTCTTCAGTGAAACGAAAACATTGATGTGCACAATAGCTTTTGCTGCGACGGCAAGGATTCTGGAGGCAATCACGCCGCTTGAACCCACGGCAAGCGATTACACAATGTTGGTTTCACTAATGTGTTACCTTTTTCTCGTGCCAATCATGCAAATGTTTGTCGCCGAAGTGAAAGAACAGAACGCAAGGGCTGATGTTGTTCCAGATTTGGATGCCGAGGATCAAATCGATATCGATGTGCGCTTGGTCAATCGTTTCGAATGATAAATTCATAGCCCACAACCAACAAGATTTTAAGTACAAGATGTACAAGATACATAGGGGAGAGGACAATTGGCAGCCGTATGGGTTGAAATGAGTTGTCCAGAGCACGGGCTGGAAAGATTTAAAATTAAAGTCATAAAGAAATACAATGTAAATAAGGAATTGATAGAGCCGAAGTTCAGGACCAAGCCCCATCATGAACTTGCAGGTGTTGTCGTCGGGAAAAGCGTGGGGCATGATGAAGTCAGGCAGTACTTGGTTGACTACTTCAGAGAAGCAGGAATGATCGACAAAGTACTAAGCATGAGAATGCAGCTCTAAGCTTTATTCTGCTAGCTTCCGCTTTAGAGCGAGTCTTTCAGCCCGCATAATCATACATCAGTGCCTAAACCTGTCGCGCGCTATTAAACGTATCCAACGACACCTGCAGCTTCTTCTAGTGCCCCTCGATCATCGTTGAGTTGCCCTTTTTTTCTCAATTTGAGTCAGTGAATTTGTTCGTTGAAGTGACCAGCGAGCATTATGGAATCCTATATGTCAATTATGCCATCGCTATTGAAAACAGATTTCAACCATAGATGAACACGTTATCTATTGTATCGGTTTCTCCCAACAAGGTTCAGGCGTACGCACATAAGGTGTAATTACCGTAGGCGAAGACTGTAGCATTCCATCTGAGGACCGCTGATGCTGAAACCCCCGGAACGGAGTTGACCTGTTACGTTTCGATATCAGTTGCATTGGCACGTCCTTTGATGTCGAAAGCCTCGGTGAAGTCGCCTTGGTTCTCAAACGTCGCGGTGACGTCGTTGAAATATCGTTTTTCCGACGACTTTCTTGAATATGCCACATTAGCGCGCGTTATCAAGTACAAGCGAGATCACAAGAGTGAAATGACTGATACGGGTGGCTTGATCGTCGTAGATGCTTTTCACGGCAGAGGAAAACAGCTAGGACATATTGCGCTTTGTTGTTAGCAGGGTATAACCCCGAAAACGATGCCTTTGAAACGTGACGAAGTGCAGAGCAGGTTTCACGGATGCTGATTTGAAGAAGCTTCCAGAGATGGTGAACAAACGCATCATATCAAAGAAGAATCCACGAGTGAATTCAATATTGGAGGTGGATGTTTGGTTTAAACCATTCATTGTCCTGGAGGTTCTTGGTGTCGAAGTGACATTAAGTCCAATTCACACGTACGCCATGGGGTCAATTCGTAAAAAAAAGCGGGCTCACCATACGTTTTCCACGGTTCCCAGGAAACTACAGAGTTGACAAAGCAGCTGAAGATGCTACGAGTCCAAGGGGAATTGTTGAAATGTGCACCCGGCAATTGAAAAAAGTCGCTTAGTGTTCGTTCCTCAGAACCATTGAATACTATGCGATTTAGCGCGAACGACTGAATTGTGGGATTTCAGTATGTATTTCGGGAGGTTTGGTTTGTCTGTCGATCGTCGGACGATAGCCGTAATATTCAAGGAATCTTCTAACGGCGTCTTTGATAAACTCAGAACGACTCGAGTATGCGCATTCTTCGTTCTCTATAACTTGATCTATTATCCGTGCCAGAACAGTCGGAATATGGACTGTAGTGTACTTCCCTTTGTATTTCTTTTCCATACCGATCAGATCCAGAGTTGGTGTACAAGGCTATTTTATTCGATAAAGCCTATATAAAAGTTGACGTATCTGTAATATGAATTAGTGTATCACATTCAACTAATTTGATGTCTGACTTTGTCCGGTGAATGATCAAGATTGGATTCACGATTTTCTTGTGAGAGTTGAAGCTTATCTCAGAGAATCCAAATGTTGGGTCTTAAGGAGAAGGGGGCAGGAAGATGACCCTTCGGAGAAAGAATGATTTTTCCGATACACCTTCTCTGGAACTAATCATCGTCACCCTCCCGTTTCCCTCTTTCTAAGGGTGTTTCTGGAAATATAAAGTTTATCTCTGTGTGACCTATGAATGGACAGAAACATCCATATAATTGGTCGAGTTTTGCTTGATTTTTCATACTCGATTGAAGAAGAGAGCTCTGGGAGTTTTCAGAAGCGCTGGAAAAAGCATGACGGATGTGACGGAAATAGGATAGAGGAGACCTCAGCGCTTCAAACAGAGGAATAGCGCGGCCATATAAAAGGTGTAGGAACGTTCAATAACTCGTAAGGGAATGCATATTTATTCAACGGTTGAATTATTCTTAAATAGTTAACCAATCCGTACACTTTCAGCGTCCGGTTGGCGTAAATTGTTGAAGGTCCTCTGAAATGGCTTTGAAAACTACCAAGATCAAGACTGGAGATTGGGGGCTTTTGGGCGTATTCGGGAGTGAGGTGCGACCCGAAATACTGAAAACGCTGCTGAAATCCGATTTTCAAAGTCTGTCAGAAATCGCGTCTTTCTTGGCAGAACGTGGATGGAGGATGACGCTTTCAGGAGCTCTCAAGCATATGAAAGAACTTGAAAAGGCTGGTCTGGTTCGACATGAACCTGGAATTTTCGCAAAGATTCCTGATGCTAGAAAGACCATTTACTTCTTGGAAGGCCGGGAGAGGATTGGCAAAGTTATGGAGCACTTAGAGGTTGATGTGAAAGATCCGTTGAAGGCTGGGCTGATTTTTCATGAAACGGGTGAGGTTGCGCGGGCGATTCAGGGAATGCGCTATGACCTGCTGAGGGGAGAGAAAGAGCGTCTGGAGTCGTTGCTTATGCAATGCGAATCGGAAAATATCAGTCGGTTTTTGACAGATGATGAAAAGAAGAAGCTGAGGTTCTGGCGGATGATGTTGTCTATGGTGTAGTCGGCTTCTTGCCTCAGTTTTCAGGGGGCCTAGTCACTTCGTTGAGCAACTTGATGACGTCTTTTCTCCGGGCGTCGAGTTTCTGGCTGATGAGCCAATCTGCGAGACCATCGATGTTTTGGGCAAAATCGCTTTGCGGCAACTTGGCATAAGCTAAGAAGGCTCTCTGAACACCCATTTCGCCATAAGACTTCGTGACTTCAGGGTCTTCTCTTATCTGTCCGATACAGGGAATCTCCAGAAGATCTTCTAGGTCCTTCACGAATTCTTCGTTAAACTTGGGAGTCTTTATTCTGTTCAACAAGAACCCGATCGGGGTAGATTTCAGCAAGTATTTTCCCAATCTTATGGTATCTATGGTTGATTCGACGCACAAGACGATTTCGTCTTCAGTGAGTATTGGAATGAAATGTTCACAAAACCCAAGCGACAGAAACGCTGCTTTTCCAAGGGGAAATGGAACATCGATAAGCATGAAATCAGTCTCGACTTCGCCAAGTTTGCGCACGAATCCTAACGGGTCCATTTCAAAGTAGCTTTGTAGAGAGATTCCCGATGGCATTATAGAGAGATTGTCGACGCCTGTAGGGTATATCACTTTTTCAGTTTCCAAGTTTCTTTCGACAACATCTTCAAGTTTCAGATCTTTCGAAGAGAAGGTCAATCCGAGGATTTTCTGAAGAGGCTGATTTGTGTCACCTTCTACCAACACGACTCTCTTCCCTTTTCTTGCCATGGCGGCGCCCACGTTAGCAGTTATAAGGGATTTTCCTACTCCACCTTTGGAGACCGTAAACGTCAGTGCCTTCATTTGAGTCCAACGCCTTTGGTACTTAGAGGGAGAGGACTAAAATTATAGACGATGATGCTAAACAAGAAGGTTAAATGTATACTGGAATTGTCTAGTCTTCTTTTTTCCTTTTCAATTCCAGATTTTTGACAATTTCGTCCAGACTATCGTGTGGGCGTATTTCGATGCCATATTTCCCCTCGAATTTCTCGATTTTTTCTTTTCTTCTCTGCACGTCGGTCTCGAATTGGTTGCGAGCCGAGTTCATGAGACTGAGTTGCTCGAGCTCAACTTTGTATTTATCGATGAGGTCCTTCTGGGTTCGTGATAGTGCATAGATCTTGCGGTATTTTATTGTAAGTGCTGAAGTTGCAAGCGTTGTGGCAACCATGACTATTGATACACACCAGAAGGCCGCGTTCATGAAGCTGTACTGCGCTTCTGTCCTATTGTTGCTGGCCACCAATTCCTCATATGTTTGCAATAGGTTCCAGTATGTTTGATTGAGTGCACCGTACATTGTCGTGAAGTTATTATAGTCTCCGAGTGTCTGCTGAATTAGTTGGTTTAGCGAACTGTAGTCGCTAAACAATTTGTCGTACGCTTGGTTTAAGTCGTCATATTTCTTGCGGAGGGCCTCGATTGCTTGAATCAGTTCATAAGATTGGGTTGGGAGTATTTCTATTTCACGGGCAGATTGGTTGTATTCAAAGTAAACGTATGTTTGTGTCGTGTTTGATTTGGGAAGCACGGTTAATTGGATTGTTTCGTTGTCGACGAGCACCGTGTATGGCGACTTAACCAGTTTCTGAGGGATAGAGATACGGCAGAAGCCGCTGGCGTTGTTGGGGTTTTCGACTTGGAAGTGCAACGCTATGAATTGGAGGTCAAATCTAAATTCTGATATTGTAGAGTTGGATATTGTTGGGAAGTGATAATTGCTCTCTTCAAAAGTCAGAGTCATGTCCTCGTATGGTCCCATCAAAGGATAGTTGTCGCGTGTATCATTGTTCCTGTCATTCTGGTCCATGATCACGTGGGGAGAATCGCCGATCCCATCTCGGTTGTTATCCGTACCATTATAGTCGCTCCAGTAGTTCCCTTCCATATCGCTATCTAGGAAGCTTGTTGAATAGACTGTTTCAAGTTGTTGGAAATTTTGGATGAAGTTGTTGTGGAAGGCTTTGTTGCCGTGTGAGTAGAAGAAGAGGATTCCGCGAATTCTATTGCTTGTAAGTGCGTTGTTGAAGATCACGTTTGCGTCTGCATACTCGGATCGTATTCCGTATTGATGGTTTTCGGAGATGTCATTGTCTGAGAGGACGTTGGCTGTGGAGTTGGTCAGATAAATTCCGAATCTTGCGTTCTGGCGTATGCTATTGTTGGAAATGAAGTTTCCGGCTGACTGCATTAGCCATATTCCTGAATCGAGGTTCAGGGAGACGTCGTTGGCTGAGTAGGCACTGCTGTTTGAGTTGAATAGATAAATTCCATAATTGACGTTGTGTGAGATGCTGTTGCTTGTGATGTTGTTGTTTATGGAGGCGATCAATTGAATTCCGAAGTCATTGTTTGAGACATTATTGTTGCTTATGGTCTCTTCAGCGGAGTCAGTTACGCCTATTCCCGTGATGTTGTTCCACAAGAGATCGTTAAGGGAAATAAAGTTGCTGTTTGAAGCGCTGGCTGAGATTCCGTACTCATTGTACGTAATTGTGTTATTGTTTATGGCGTTGTTGTGTGAAACGTACAGCCAGATTCCGTGGAAATTGTTTCTAATAGTGTTGAAGCTGATGTTGTGGCCACTCGAGCTTGACGCGTGGATTCCGCTGAAGCCCAGAGTTGGCCCCGCATTTTGTATCGTGAAGCGCGTTATTGTGACGTTGTCCGCGACGATTCTTAGTACGTCGCCTGTCAGGTTTCCGTCCAGTATCGTCCCATGCTCGTCTTGTCCCTGTAGCGACACCGACTTCGCGATAACTAGATTTTCATAGTATGTTCCATTTGCAACAAAGATTACATCTCCATTCGAAGCCGAATCCAGAGCGCTGGTCATGTTCTGGTAGGGATGTTCCGGGCTTCCTTCCCAAGGTCCATTGATGTTGTTCTTATCAACGAATATCGTGCGTGTGTCTGTTCTGATCGCAATGGTTTTCGAGGTTGAAGCGAGAGCAAGGAGGAAGAGCAACAAGAAGACAGCCACTGACGCCTTTTTTTCCATCTTTTTCTCGCCGCTTGGGGTCGTTTCTCCACTGATTACACCTTACGTTCGATCGCATATAAACAATAACGGTTTTCGGTTCTATTATCTCCACGTGACGCAATGGTGACCTATGGAGTGCATCAAATAGAACCTTGTTCCATATACGTTATATACATGTGCGGATATTCTTATTAATGCACGCTTTTGCGTGACGGAAATAGGAGAAAAGGAAAAAATGAAAAATAAAATATTAGCTAGCGTTATCGTTGCAACACTATTCTTAGCAATATTCGCAACCATACCATTCGCAGCCATATCGATGGCCCCTAAAGCCAATGCAGTTACATTGTATCACTTGAGTATGTACACTGACCCGTCTGCCGTGCCAGTATCTCCTGGAGCAGGAGACTACACACCCGGAACACTGGTGCAGCTGAACTTCACCGATCCAGCCATTGTTGGAAGCATAAGATACGTTTTCACGGGCTGGGATATCGATAATACATGGTTCGGTGCAACTAACCCGCTGCAATACGTTACGATGAATGCAGACCACAACGTCACCGCTCACTACAATACCCAATACTTGGTCACTTTGACTCCCAATCCGTTCGGAGCAACCGACTGGATTTGGAATACTGCCACGGGCTGGGTCCAAACGAACTCTATGTACGTCGACAACAACACCCAATGCAGGGTAGGAGTTGAGGGCATGTCCATTGTAGTGGGTCCCAAACCAGGTATATGGGCAGATGTCGCAAATAGGTGGGCATACGTTGACAGCTTTGATGGCAGTTTCAGCGGATACAACAATGATGCTGTTTCTGCATGGAGCAACCTATTGACAGTGACCGGCCCAGTGACCGGCACCAGCGTATGGGCATTCTACTATGCGCTGTATGTCTCCAGCAACCCGAATCCGCCAGTGCCAAATCCGGCAGGACAGAACTGGTACATACCTGGTACAATTGTCACTTTGACCGCGACAGACTACTCGACCAACTTCGCTGTGTACCGTTACACCCTGGACCATTGGGCTGTTGACGGAGCAACAAAGGCAGGAAACCCCATAAACGTCACCATGGATTGGAACCACACTGCGATAGCCTACTACAAGAGGCAATCGTTCGTGTACAAAGAAGACAACCTAGGCAACTTTTCAGGCATACAGGACACTGGCAAATGGTACGACGACGGTGTCAACTACACATTCGTTGCGCCGACCCCATTGCCAGTAGGCCCAGGCGTAAGGTATGACTTCAGGTTCTGGGACAAACCAGGATATGGCTGGACAAGCACCAGCAACCCGTTGATCATAGCCTTTGACGCTTCATGGGATGGAGAACACCTGAGAGGAAGATGGCAGACACAGTACTACCTAGGCCTCTTCTCGTCACCGACAATATCGGGCTACCTGTATCCAGACAGTGACATGACAGGCTGGTACGATGCTGGCGCAACAGTGAACCTCAAGGCTCGGGATATGGTACAGACCGATGCCAACACTCGCTACGTATTCATTCAATGGAAGAACCACCTCGGCGGAACGAATCCAAACAACAACATTACATTCGCAATGATGCAGCCATGGGGCGTCACAGCTGAATACAAACTGCAGTACCTGGCCAAATGGAAGGCTCTGCCGGCGACAATAACTGTTGCTGGCTTCCCAGGACAGGCATGGGTGGACAACGGGACATGGATATCCTATGGCGCACCGGCAACAGACATTAGTGGACAGTTCGTCTTCTTCACGTGGACTATTAATGCTTTCACATACAACCAAGGTAACACTACTATTCCACTGTTCGTTCTTGGCCCAATCGACGGGACAGCGAACTACATGAATAAGACAAAAATCTCTATGACACCTGACAGTCACTATGAGACTTCACCAGCTTATTGCCATAGATACAACGTCAGCATAACGGCTTCGAATTTCGACGCTAACCGCCTTGTCGGTGGTCAGCCAATGGACATATACGCTTTCGAATTCAAGATCAGATGGGACACAAGCCTATTGGAAGTGACAAATGTCTATCTGAACCTTGATGCATTCTTCGCGCCCAATGCATATTTCATCGCTAAGAACGAAATTGGGGTAGGCTACTACTTGATAGCTGCGACAGTAAGGGGCAACTACACAGGATTCTCTGGAACAAAACCAATCGTCACGATGGAGTTCCACGTGATTAAGGATGCTTGCTACCCACAGGTTCTATCTAGCTCAATCTACTTTGAAGTCCTGCTGCTGTCCAACCACTTGGGCAACAGCATATGGCCAGAGCTTGGGTACACAAACAGCTACTACCAGATAACTGCGCCACAGCCAACACTAGAGATAAGGAACGCTATTGACCATACGAATGTTGTGACAATACAGAAGAACGTTCCAACATCGTACTTCGACGTCGAAGTGTACTTGCATGACGGAGTCAAAGTTCATGACTTCTGGGTGCAAGTCACATACAATGCCGCGCAAATCTCAGCTGAATCGGTTGTCATGGGCAACTACTTGAAAGCGCCCTACACGATCTACCACTGGGATACCAGTGTTGCTGGTGTAGTGACTGTTCAGGTAGTGCAAGACAGCAGCGTAGCATTGCAGAACGGCAGTGGAGTGCTGTTCACGATACACTTCAAAGTTGTAGGCACCAAGATATGGACAACAGCGTCTCCAGGACCTCTGACAAGCTTCATTACGATAAACTACGCGTACCTAAGCGTCATGTGTCCGACTCTAGCATACCAGCAGACGAACACCTACGGTGGAAACGGTTATCTCGGCGTACTTTCGAATTGCCAGTACAACTACAACCCGTTGCCAGGAGACTTGAACTTTGACGGAGTAGTCAACGTTCTTGACCTGCAACTCATAGCCGACAACTATCACACACCAACCTACGACATCGTCTCAAACGGAGATACAGACCTCTACGACTTGGTCTTCGTAGCTCTCCGCTTCGGAAACCACGTCTAAGAGGGAAAGATGCAACGAAACCTAATCTCCCTTTTTTTTGTCTTTGAAATAGTAAGCGATAGTATACTCTGGAACTCGCAATTCCGAAATCAGCACTAGCCTCTATACGCATTCATCCTGGTCTTTCAGTAGGAAAGGTTTTATGCCAAAGCCGATAGCGTTGTTGTGTCAAAACTATGCCACAAAGATGACATCCATGAAACATGCAAGTTTCATTTTGATTGCATTCCTTCTGGTCTGCATCTTCGTACCGGTCATCAGCATCAGCACAGTATCCGCTATTCATCCTGAAGGAAATGCGAGCCAATCTCAACAGGTCATTTTGAATGATAGTGCTATTCGTCCTGTTGCAGATTCAGCAGGATCGATGATTCGCTTCATTGATGACAAAAACCAATCGACCACACTAATCGTCGACAGCAAGATGAACCTATCTTGGATGACGATAGGTACCTCAACAATAGTCAACCCGCCAATAGAAATCAAAGACAAAATCGACGCAAACCTGCTAAATCTAACGGGACTCTTGGCAAAAGGGTATCTCCACGACAACCAAACAGGCATAATTTTCTCACTATCAAGCGGGTACGTTGGTGGGACACTGAATTTGACGAAACTAACAAGCCTGCCCATCAACGCGCAGGCGCTTTATCAGAGCCAGCATGCATATCCTCAGATGAATTTTCTCGCGGCTCAATTGAACTATTCCACTATTCTTGAACTTGCCGCCTCACCTCAAGTAAATCATATTTGGTTAGATCGCAAATTCGAAGCATCTCTTGACCAAAGCGTGAGAATAATCAAGGACCCAACCCAGTGGGCCCAGATAGAAGCTTCGTATCACAGAACCATCACAGGCTCAGGAATCAAAATCGCCATCTTGGACACAGGAATCGACGCGACGCATCCAGACTTTCTCTTCTCAGATGGCACTTCGAAAATTGCAGAAACAGTATCTTTCACGGGAGAATCAACAGCGGATGGCTTTGGACATGGTACGCACGTTGCCAGTATAGCTGCCGGAACGGGAGCAGCAAGCGCAGGCCAGTACACTGGTGTTGCACCGGGTGCCTTGCTTTTGAACGTGAAAATCCTGAACAACTATGGAGACGGACAGGAAAGCTGGATAACGAGCGGAATCCAGTGGGCAGTGGATCACAATGCAAAGATTTTGAGCATGAGTTTCGGAACCGACACGAACAGCGACGGGACAGATCCTTTGTCGACAGCCGTTAACTGGGCATCTCAGCAAGGCGCAGTGTGCGTCGTTGCCGTCGGCAACTCGGGACCTGACATGTACACGGTCGGCAGCCCCGCCGCAGCTCAACTCGCGATAACGGTCGGAGCATCCGACAAGTATGACAGCATGGCCAGTTTCAGTTCAACAGGACCCACTGCTGACTACAGAATAAAACCGGACGACGTTGCGCCGGGAGTTGACATAGTGGCTGCTCGCGCAACGGGTACGAGCTTGGGAACACCCGTGTCTGATTACTACACGAAGATTTCTGGAACTTCAATGGCGACACCTCACGTTTCTGGTGCAGCTGCACTACTGTTGGATGCTCATCCATCTTGGAGCCCCGCACAAATCAAGGGAGCCTTGTCCAACTATGCCAAGGATTTGGGGTCGAACGTTCTGCAGCAAGGATCAGGCAGGATAGATGTGTGCAAAGCCGCTACCGCCTCTATTGTTGGCAACTCAAGCGTTAGCTTCGGCACAGTCAGTCTGAACACGATTTACACGTCAAACGTGATGCTGCAGAACCTGGGGGATCACGCAATCAGCGCAAACTTGGCCGTGGAAACTTGGTTGATAGGAGACGGAACACGTTATCCAGTTGTTTCACTTAGCACGTCTTCACTGTATTTTTCGCAAGGTGCCGTGAACTCGGTTCAGCTGAGGCTCAACACAGGCGCGAGCCTGCCGAGTGGTTATTTTGAAGGAAAAGTCACCATAACTTTTGACAGCTTGACTATTCGCATCCCATTCTTTTTCTGTATAGTCGCCCAGGTGAACGTCGAAGTCGTCAACGAGAGAGGGACAAGACTGATGGCGGCTTTTTCAATAATAGACGCGGCAACAGGACAGATGAAGACGTTTTCTTCAGAGGCATCGAATGCCCATTTCACAGTAACTCAGGGAACCTACATTATCCAAGCAATGAACATTTACGCTTGGGAAGTTTCAGGGAGCATTGACGCCTCAACGGCTTTTGTGATACATCAAAAGTTTTCCGTTGGAAAAGATGAAACCAAGAATCTCCAGCTTTCGTTGGCCTCAGCCTACAAAGTCGCCGTAAGGACGACTGATGTTAATGGCGCTTCCATGTTCCTGAAACTGAAGCAGATTCTGACGCCTTACTACACGATGTTCTACCGCTCAGAAATCGGCGCACTAGGTAGTCAGAGCATATACTTGACGAACATCAGTCAATACTTGAAACCGCCGAGCTTCTTCGGGTTCATGGGTTTTTCGCCTGAAGATGCATTCTGGTCAAACGGAGGCATTCTGACTTCAGAAGTTGACGCTTACTTCATAGGATGGGACTTGAGCACCTTCGGGCTCACGGGTAGTCTGACCAGTCTGGATTACGCAAACTCGGATCTGGCAAGCTTGCACATTGGGAGCGTCATGCCAAAACCAACAACAATCTCAGGAATATGGTTCAACCAGATGGCGGGACTGTGGCAATCTGGGTTTTGGCAAGGGTTCAAGACGTATCCTGGAATCACTTGGAACGCTCACATACTGCCATACCACTACAAGCAGAACCAGGCCGCCAACTACACTGACTTGGAATGGTCCTGCATCTACACTATGTCAGCCAATTTCAACGAAGGCCCGGAATATTTCGTGATCGACCGCCATTTCGAGCCGATATCGAAAGGAGAAACATCCTTCTACAACTTGGGAACCACCCCGCTTCTGCCTCAAAGAGTGTACGAAAACCCTTCATACTACGGAAACGGACTGTACATTCCGTACTACCCGTTGGTAGTAGAAAAGAACCAGTATCTTGGAAAAACCAACACACAGACAAAGAAAATTGTCGAATCCGTGAAAAACGATCAACTGATATCGAATGAAACGAGACCATGGGCAAACGACGCCGTTCCCATCACACAGACAATGCTAGCTCACGGCTACGGGGTATATTCTTTCACCGTAAAGACCGAGACAACTCTAACTTACTCATCAAAGAACACGGCAAAATACGTCATAAACTACGCAAGCTCGAGCACAGACCTTCTACCGCCAGCGCTTACACAGATGAACGCACAACCATGTCTCACCGACAACGTTTATCACATGACACTTAGGTTCACCGACAACGACGCTGTCACGAGTGTAACACTGAAATATTCGTTTGACGACGGTTCATGGACACAGGCATCTCTGCAGGATCAAGGCCAAGGCTCCTTCTCATCAGACATCCCTGTCCCCGCAGGTTCCCAGAAGATATCCTTGACAGCGGAAGCATATGACAGAAACGGAAACTCGATGTCCTACACCGCTGAACCAGTCGCCACCAAAGGCTACAAAACACAGACAAGTGCCACACTCAACTCTAGCGGAATCTCTGGCAGACTAACCGTCATGGGTGGATCACTGTTGCAACAGGTGTTCTTGACAGTGAGATCCGGCGGATTGAACTATTACACGTTGACCAACTCAGATGGTAGCTTTGGGTTCAGCACGCCGCCATCCATGATCTATCCAGTCCAGATAGAAATGTCCTGCATGGGAAAATTCGAAGAATCCTTGATTACGCTAAACGCGCCCCAGGGACACGACGTAGCCATAACGAGGGTCGTTCCATCTAAGACCGTCGCAAGCGGCAACGTCACAATAAACGTTACCGTTGCAAACCTGGGTAGCTATGTCGAAACCTTTACGGTTAGCGCTCGAGCCAACAACACGGTCGTTCAAACACAGACCGTAACCATGGACGGTCAAACGTCGACCACTGTCATACTTGTATGGAACACAGCCGGTTTTCAGAAAGGTGTCTATAAAATAAGTGCTTATGCTGACCTCGTTCCTTTTGAAATGAACACCACAAACAACAGTCTTGATGATGGGTTCATCAGACTGAGCCTACTCGGAGATCTGAACGGTGATGGTTCCGTCGACGTCTTCGACGCGTTGATCCTGGCGTCTGCATACAACTCAAATCCGTCCAGTCCAAACTGGAATCCGAACGCAGATCTCAACGGTGACAGCAGGGTCGACCTGTTTGACGCCTTATTGATGGCTTCAAACTACGGAAGAACGGGCTGACAAGCGTCCAACTAGTTCCAGTTCTGTCATCCTCAGATCGCATCAGAGACGAAGAGAAAAGTTCGAGTCAACCTGAGAGAAGAAATAGGTCACCGATGGCTCGTCAGCGATTCTTGAGTAGAACAATTTTCCATCGTTCTTATATATTCCATTTGGATATGAATTATACGCTTGAAATTCTCCTAATACGAGAGGATGTTATCAATGGTGGAGAAAAGGAGAGAGGTACACGTGAATAGGGTTGCTCTTTATGTCGTGTTAACTTTAATGCTTTCATTCTCTGCAATCCACCTAACTGATTTTCCCCAAGTCTCAGGAGCACAGACCCAGCCTACAATGTACGTGGATCCCCCAGTGACTGTGGCATCAATAAACGCAACAGTCTCGATCTACATAACCGTCGAAAATGTTTCAGACCTGTGTAGCTGGCAAACGTACATATACTATCTGAACGATATCGTGGAGGCAAAATCGTACCAAGAAGGTCCGTTTCTAAAATCGCACGGTCCTACACTCTTTGACGGGAGTTTCAACAACAACTTCAACTCAACTCACGGAGAACTCTGGATGTATGGGCTGCGCACTTGGAGCGGAGTCGGCGTGAACGGCAGCGGAGTTCTCGGCATCGTCACTTTTACAGCCAAGAGCGGAGGAACATCTCCGTTGAGTCTGAGCGACACAATCTTGGCAAATTCAACGGCTCAGCAAATTGCACACATAACTCAAAACGGTCAAATATCCGTGGGCGGGCACGATATAGCAGTAGTCTCGATATTACCGCTCAAGAGAATTGTGGGACAAGGTTTCAGGATAAGGATAAACGGGACAGTCGCAAACTTGGGAAACTACGCTGAAACATTCAACATGACAATTTATTCTAACGGAACGGGAATTCAAACCCTGAGCAGCTCTGTGACCAGTGGAGCATCAAAGACTTTGACTTTTGCGTGGAACACCGCAGGCTTTACCAAAGGCAACTACTCAATAAGTGGCACTGCACCGCCCGTGCTCTACGAAGTCAACATAGCGGACAACACGCTTGTGGACGGCTGGGTGTTCGTATCGATACCAGGAGACGTCAAAGGAGACAAAGTTGTGGACATCTTCGACGCCATCATACTTTCCTCCGTATTCAGCTCCAATCCGACTAAATCCAACTGGAATCCAAACGTTGACATCAACGATGACGACACCATAGACATCTTCGACGCCATCATCCTCGCAGGACATTTCGGAGAATCAATGCTGTAATTCGACCTTGCAGCCACTATCTTTGGTCTTTAATCGTTGTCTGCACAGAGGTACGCAAAATGAAAAAACGAAAAGTGCATGTGATCGCACTGATTTCCTCGACAGCACTAATCTTGTCTGCGTTTTCACTTCTTCTTTTCCAAGGATCTGTATGCAGTGCAGATCCATCGGCACTGGAAGTTATCTATGTGGAACCAGGCTTCATTCACGTAACAGAAGGTGAAACTGGAAGTCAAATCACGAGCAACGTCTCAATCTGTGGGGCCACAAATGTCTATGGCTACGAGTTCAGGCTGTTCTACAATTCCACTCTGTTGAACGGTACAGCTGTAGCAGAAGGACAGTTCCTGAAAGCCGCAGGTGACACTTTCTTTGAGATCGAAGACTTCAACGACAACTACAACGCCACACACGGTCAGATCTGGGTATATTCGACGCTAAAAGGCCTCCTACCTGGAGTGAATGGGACCGGAACGCTTGTCACAGTCACTTTCATGACGAAGCACTCCAGTGGTTTCTCTCTGCTGACCCTAAGCGAGACCAAACTTTCGGATCAATCTTCGAACGCCATAGGTCACACGGTCATCGGTGGAACGGTCTTTCTCGGAAACCGTCCACAAATACGTGTCCCTGCAGATTATTCAACGATACAACAAGCCGTAGACGCCGCCACTATTGGAACAGAAATCTTCGTGTCAAACGGAACCTACTATGAAAACGTGGTCGTTAACAAAACTGTTTCATTGATTGGAGAGGACAGAATCGCTACGATTATAGACGCGAACCATATGGACACCGGCATCTTGGTAACGGCAAACAGCGTGCTAATAAAAGGATTCACCGTTCAAAACGCTTCCTCCTACGCAATTCATGCTGATCATTCAAGTTTCACCGAGGTCGACGACAGCGTAATACAGAGCAACCAATACGGGATTTGTCTCAATAATTCAGTACGAACCAACCTTTCGGACAACCTGGTACTCCAGAATGAACAAGACGGAGTTCAACTTGTAGGGTTCGCAACTATAGTTAACAACACTTTCAGGTCAAACGGAAACAGCGGAATACGGACAAGTTACTCACAGGTAAGCATGACCGGAAATACAGTGGAATCGAACAAAAACGGGATCATTCTTGAGTGTTCCGGAGGAAGTACACTGCACGAAAACCATCTCACAAACAACACGCATAGCTTCAGCGTTCAAGGAGAGACTCTAGCAGACTACCTCCAAGATGTCGACAGTTCCAACAGTATCGACAACAAAACGATCTATTATCTGATTAACAAAAAGAATATAGTGATTTATCCAACGACCTTTCCAGATATTGCGTATCTCGGTGTAATCAACTCTAGCACAGTCTACATTACTGATTTAAATCTGGCAGACAACGGAGAAGGGATACTCCTCGCCTTCACAAAAAATTCTACAGTGCACAATTCAACTGTCGTCAACAATCTCTTTGGCATAAAATGCGTGAACTGCCGAAACATCATCGTCGTACAAAATACACTGACAAATAACACTGTTGGAATCGATTTGCGCTCGCTTTGCGTTGACGTCAACATTCTTGAGTGCAAAGTGAACAACGTCGCACCGAACTCCGGCCAGAAAGGGCTAGCATTGGAGGACTCCGGCAACAACACGTTGATAAGTAACACGGTAATCGGCTACCAAAATGCATTCTACTTCCGAGGAGCAGGCAGAAATATCATCTACCATAACAATCTGATTAACAACTCACAATCGTTGTTCGTTAGTAACTCAGCTGACAGTGTCTGGGACAACGGTTTTCAAGGCAACTATTGGAGTGGATACGCCGGAACAGACACAGATAGCGATGGCATAGGAGACACGCCCTACGTTCTCGCAGCAAATCAAACAGACCATTACCCACTCACTTTTCCATACGTGCCAAACATTGCCGTAACGAACATATCAGCTAACCACACCGGAATCTACATAGGACAAACATTGGCAATCACGGTCTCCGCCACAAACAAGTGGTATGAAAACGAGACTTTCGACGTGGTCGTCTACGCGAATTCGACGACGATCAAGACTCTGATTTTCGCAAACATGATGCCTTTCAGCAATCGGAGTCTGATTTTCAACTGGAACACTTCAGATCTGACTCCTGGAAACTACACGTTGCGCGCACAGACTGAATTTCTCCCGAATGAGGCAGAGACTGGTGACAACACCTGCATTGGTGGCCGAATAGAAGCCACGAAATTCGACCTTGATTTCAATGGTGATGGCGTCATCAACGCCCTTGACCTCCGTATCATTGCGATCCATTTTGGGCAAACAGGGAACTTCCGATACGATGCAAACTTTGACAACGTCGTGGACATGGATGATCTCAGAATTGTGGCCTCAAACTTTGGAGATGTTCACTAGCATCGGTTTGGTGGAAACATGAACAAAACGCCATGCCTCATATGCTTTCTCATCCTGATCTTGTTTACAACGATGTACTCAAGCATCTACCGATGTGATGCGGACTCCGCACCAAACCTTTCTGTTGAACCTACCTCAACAAATGTCAGAGGAGGGGAAAACTTTACTGTGAACGTGGATGTTGCAGATGTAGTCGACCTAGCAACATGGGAATTCAAGATATATTTCTTCAGACAGATCTTAAACGCCGCTTCCGTAACCGAAGGTTCGTTCCTCAGGCAAGGTGGCTCTACTGCTTTCCTGATCGTGGACTTCAATAACGGCTACAACGCGACGTACGGACGAGTGTGGTTGACATGCACACTGTTGGGCAACATCTCAGGAGTTGGCGGCAACGGAAGCTTGGCAGCGATCACTTTCCTGACAGTCCATGGCGGAAACGCGACTATTCATCTGGCGGACACGGTGCTCGGGGACTCAGAAGCCAACCCAGTAATCCACACAACGACAGACGGACAGGTCGAAGTAACCGGAATAACCAACATAGCTTTGAAGGAACTGTCAGCATCTAAGACTATCGTAGGCAAGGGTTACCCTCTAAGGGTCTACCTGACAATGGAAAATCAAGGTGACTTGACCGAAACCCTCAACGTGACGATGTTCGCCAATTATACGCTGATAGAGAACAAAACGGTTAGCTTGGCAAGCCATAGCCTCACAATCATCACTTTTACCTGGAACACTTCGGACTCTGCGTTCGGCAATTTCACCATAAACGCTGCAGCCGACATACTGCCCGGTGAGACAAACACCACTGACAATACTCTGATCTATCGGTGGATCGTACTGACGATTCCAGGTGACGTCAACGGTGATGGAACGGTCGACATCTTCGACGCCATTGTAATTGCGGGAGTATTCAGCTCGAACCCGAAAAGCTCAAACTGGGACCCACGCGCCGATATCAACGATGACGCTATAGTCGACATATACGATGCTATTTTGTTGGCGGGCAACTTTGGGAGAACAGCATATTAGTCGTTAGTTTGTGCTGAAGATTCAGTAGCGGGGGAATGGATCACAAACCTCCCGCCTCGACACGGGCTCCCTCTTTCAGTATTGAACTGTAACTGGAATTTCAGTCTTAGCGCGTGCTATGAACTTCGGTAGAGATATTATAAAGCAAATACCGGTAACTTGATCGTGATGTTGGGCAAGCTGAAGACATGTTATAGGAACGTGGGACGTCATTGACTATGTTTCTTTCAACAATATATTGAGCCGATCTCTGAACCTTATGGCAATCATGTCGCGCTAATCTTCTTCAACTGTCCTTGGTACATTTCCAATATTTCACCAGATGTCGTGGCATCCTCCGGCGCCTTGTCAACGCGGTATTTTCCAGTGAACCGTGGAAAACGAATAGCTAGACCACTGCCCTTGCGCACCGAACCCAAAGCACACGTGTGAATCGGGCTTAAAGTGACTTCGGCACCCAAGACCTCAAGCACAACTGCGGGCTCAAACCACACTTCAGCCTCAAGCAGAGAATCGACCCTCGAGTGCTTGTGGTCAACGACGTGCGTACTCAACATTTTAGGCAACTTTGCCAAGTCTTCGTCGGTGAACCCTGTGCCGCATTTGGTAACCGTTTCGAAAGTGTCAGTCTCAGCATCGTAGGTGGCAAGCAACAAGGCCCCATACGTTCCTGCTCGCTTGCCCCTCCCATGGAAGGCGCCAACGACAACCAGGTCGACAGTATCTTTCATCTCGCTTTTGTAATCCCGTTTATACTTTATCCATAGCCAGCCCCGCGCCCCAGCCTGATATGCCGAGTCCTTCGCAACTGACTTGCATACTAGACCCTCACAACCTTCCTCAATGGCCTCCAAGAAAAACTTCTCCAACTCGTTCGCGTCGCTCGTAATCAGGCTTCTTGCAACCTTCACCCGATCGCCCAATCTGACAACATTCTCAAGAAAACGCCTCCTGACAGGATAAGGTTCAAAAGTCAAATCTTTGCCGTCAACAAAAAGTGCATCAAACATGAACAGTGAAACCGGATAATCCTCCATGGCCTTGTCAACCCCATATTTTCGTCTACGGTGCATAAGTTCTTGAAATGGCCTCATCTCACCTGTGTCAATATCGACAGCAACACATTCACACTCAAGAATAGCCTCATCCGCTTTGATGTACTCCCTGAAAAGCTTCACAGCATCAGGATACTGACTGGAAATGTTCTCGACACGCCGACTGAACAGCGTGACCTCTTTGCCGGACTTGTGAGCCTGAAGACGCTCACCATCATATTTGTACTCAGCAACACACTTGCCGCCAAGCTTCTCAAGTATCTCCTCCGGAGAAGAAAGTCGCTCGGCCAACATGGGCCTTATCGGTTCACCGACTGAAACCTGAAACCGTTTGATGCCATCAAGACCTTTTTCAACGACTGTCTCCGCGACTCTTCCAAGATCAGAACAGATATTGTAGGCCCTCTCGATAAACTCCCGTGCGTCCTTGCCGCCTCCGTAGGCTATTGCCAACGCATCCAGAACCGTCATGTCGGCGATACCCAAACGCAGATTCCCTGTAACAGTTCTCAAAATATACTTGGCTTCCAATGGAGACGCTGCCGCCAACAAACCAGCCAACAACGCCATCTTTGAATCCACGGCACCAGACCCTGAAGTCTTTGCCACCTTGTCCAGCGTCTCATAGACCTTCTGAACCGTCAACGCTTCCTGAAAGAACGTAACTTGCTTCTTACTCTCAATGAACTTCTGACCTGTCTCGCCAATATCACCTGTCTTCCTAAGATCATCGTTGAGCACACTTTCTCGGCTGCCCGTGGCTCTCGATAGAGCCTTCAAAGCAAGCTTCTCAGCCACGCCAATTTCGATGCCCACAAAATCCGGATACAGCTTGCCCTGAGTCAAATAGGCAACTTTGCCAATGATATCCCTCGGTGTTTTCTTGAGAAGAGCAACAAGCAAATCGGTCATCTCCAGTCTCTTCGACGTTGCCTCAATCTTCTCATAGGCCTCGGCAATAGCACGGTATTTCAACCAACAAGCACCACACATAGAATGAACTGAGCAGGATATTAAAAACTTCGAAAAATCGTAGATTCCAATTACTCTAGAATGGAATAACACAAAAGGCTTATGCCTTTCAGCACATTCAGTTCCATTTGGATGATGAAACAGAGAGTCATCAGAGCGTAAGCAGTGACATGACTCGACGGGCGAACTGACATAAACCTATACAGAAAACTTATGAACGCAAGACACAAGTCAAGAAAGGAAAATCACGTTCCACATAGAAGTTGATTGCCCACGGAAAGAACCGACTCTCCAAAATCCAAAATCGCAAAAGTCCTCTACAACCTTTCGTCAAAGAAAGGCATCAAATACGTGGTCTACTTGGTCGCTGTAGTACTGTTTCTTGCGCTTATTCTGCTTCCGCCCTTACTGGGAATAGCAACAAAATGGAACACGATGCAGCAGTTACTTGACCAACCAAATTACGTCTCAAGGGCGCTCGTTGCGGTGCAGAACTCTTTCACGATAGCCTTGCTTGTCTCAGCAATGGATCTCGCAGCGGGCATTCCGATGGCATGGCTAATCGCTCGCAGAAAATCCAGATGGATCAGCATCCTGGACACCCTTTCAGACATCCCCTTCATCGTTCCCACCGCCGTTCTGGGATACTCTTTACTACTGTTTTGGAGCAAACCTGAAGGGATATCGGCTCTCTTCACAGGTTCACTGATATCTCCTGGATGGCTTCTTGTCATACTACTGCATTTTACATTCTCGTTTCCTGTCGTCGTAAGAGTCGTCGTTGGCGCGCTATTAGATTACAAAAGAGAATTTGAAAACGCTTCTCGAACGCTTGGTGCGCCTCCTTTCACCGCATCCAGAACAGTAACCTTTTCGATCATAAAGCAGTCTCTTATCGCTGCGTTCATTCTTGCCTTCGCGAGATCGATATCAGAGACGGGTGCCACATTCATAGTCGCAGGGTCGTTTGAAAATGGACCCGTCTTCATACAAAACATGCAAAACGACTTTGCGGTTAGCGCGCCCGCGCTTTATGAGGGCTCGACCGTGTTTGCGAGCTTCCTCCTTATCATAGTCGCAGTAGCAATCTTTTTCGTGATCAGAGTCCTCGGACCTCGTCTCAGGTTGCCCGTAAAAAGAGTCTGGCCCACCTTCGAGCGACACGTGAGTTATTCGAAAGCAGCAGCTTCTCGAGACACGGTGACATTGATTATCTTCTTTGCAATCGTGCTCATCCCTTCACTATTTGTTGCGCTCCCAGCGTTTCAAGGCGTCTTCAGCGATACTCTGCCAAAGTCACTTTCGGGCACAGGAATATGGGGAGAATATTGGCAGAGTCTTCTGCTGTCATATCTCCTTGGCGCGATTGTCACCGTTATAAACATTATAATCGGTTTGCCAATGGCAATCATCATTGCGAGAAAGAAGTTTGGAAGGCTATTTGCCACGGTACTAGACGTGCTCGTGAACATACCCTTGATCGTCCCTTCGATCGCCTTGGGCGTCTCGCTCGGAATATTCTGGAAAACCAACTTCTCTTTCATATCGGAAATATGGATCTTGATCTTTGCACACGTCACAATAACGTATCCATACTTTGTTAGGTCAATGTCGGCCGCAGTCGAGAGAATCAGTCTCGACTTGGAAGAAGCATCGCGGACACTTGGAGCCAAACCTTTGGCAGTTTTTAGAACTATAATCCTCCCCCTGACCAAGTACTCAATACTATCAGGCGCAATAATGGTTTTCACAAGAAGCATAAGCGAAACAGGAGCAACAGTGGCAGTTACCACGCTCAAAACAGCGCCCGTTGTGCTCGTCAACTGGGTCAAGAATCCTGAAACCTTCACTTCTTTACAAACGGGTTTAGGAAGCGGCTATCTAGTCTTGTTTTCCTTCCTCATACTACTGGCTCTGAGGTTAACCGTGAAGGGAAAAGGGAGATACTAACATATTTAATAAACAACTCTGTTCCTATCAGTACCTTTGAAAAGTTGACCATAACGTGGAGGAAAGCTAGAAAGTGCCTGACGTCCGCATAGAAAACGTCACAAAAAAGTTCGGAAAACTTGTTGCCGTCGATAATGTAAGCCTACACGTTCATGACAAAGAATATTTCGCCCTACTCGGCCCAAGTGGTTGCGGCAAAACAACGTTGCTCAGGCTTGTAGCAGGGTTGATCGAACCTGACGAAGGAAACATCTTCATCGGAGACAAATTGGTGAACGACGTCCCCCCTGAGGATCGAGACATAGGATTTGTGTTCCAGACTTTTGCCCTATTTCCACACATGAATGCTTGGAACAACGTGATCTACGGCCCAAGAGTCAAAGGATTCGACATGGACAAAGCAGGCACGATAGGACACGAAGTTCTCGAAATGGTAAGATTGCACGAAAGGCTTGATGCGTTCCCAAACGAACTCAGCGGAGGAATGATGCAGAGAATAGCTGTAGCCAGGGCTCTAGCAGCGGGGGCACGTTTACTCTTGTTAGACGAACCTCTTGGACAGCTGGACGCCAAAGTGAGAAATGATCTTAGATATGAGATTAGAAGAATGACAAAAGATTTAGGATTAACGGCAGTGCATGTGACCCACGACCAAGCTGAAGCAATGGCGATTTCAGACAGGATAGCGGTCATGAAAAAGGGCAAAATCAAGCAAGTTGGAACGCCAAACGAGCTGTACATGTCTCCGCAAAACGTTTTTGTGGCAAACTTCATAGGAGAGTCAAATTTCCTTGAGGGATATATATTGGAAAAAGGCACTAAAGAAACATCGGTCGAGATTAGAGGAGGAATAAGAGTCCAAGCCTTAAACGACACCGTAGAAAAAGGTGATAGAGTGGTTCTGGCCGTGAGACCCGAAGCCTTTGTGCTGCAGGAGACTTCGAATAAAGCCAAGAACTCGATCGCTGGAATTGTAGAAAGAGTCACCTTTGAAGGTACGACTATAAGGTACGAGATAATGCTTCAGAACCAAGACAAAATAGTCATAGTCAAACCCTCAATGGTTGGGAGATGGGTCAAAGTCGAGGAGAAAGTATCTGTACATTTTCTCCCAGAAAACGCACATGTGTTCCCATACCCTGACGCAGGGTTGAAGGAGGAATTAGCCGTTGAGTGAGCTCATAAGATGGTTTGCAAAACGTAAGGAAACCAAAGCTCTGATGACTGTTCAACGACACTTGGCTCTTACGACAGGCATAGTTGAAGACCTAGAAAAAGCGATGCGAGCTTCGATCAAAGGCGACAAGAAGGAAACGGAGAGATGCATCCAAAGAGTTGCGAGCAGCGAAAAAGAGGCTGACGGACTTCGAAGAAATGTCATGGATGAAATATCAACAGGCGAACTGTCGCCAACAGACAGAGAAGACCTGATGAACCTTGTGAAAAAAGTTGACATGGTTGCCGATTGGAGCAGAGAATCTACCCGCATACTTGGTGCAATACCCATGGACAACGTGCCAGTTTCAATCAAAGACGAGTCAATAGAAATGGTAGTCAACGTAAAAGAGTGCGCAGTCTCGCTCCAAAAATGTGTGAACAGCATCATGACAAAACCCGAAGAAGCGCTTAAAGCCGCCGACACAGTGGAGAGACAAGAAGAAAAAGTCGACGACATACACGAAAAAGCCAGAATCCTCTTGGGAAAAGAAGACATACAAAAGGCAGGAGTTGCCGTTCTAATAGGTCAACTCTTTGAAGCCATAGAAATGATCGCAGACAGTTGCGAAGACGCCTGTGATCAAGTCAGAGTCATAATCGTAAGAAAATGAGGTAAGAAATATGGAAGAAACAAAAATAGACTTAACAGAACTGAAAAGCGAAGGAAGCGATTTGATGAAGGAATTGACATCATACTTGAAGGAAAAAACTGGGGCCAAAGTGGAATCAAGAGCAGACGGCATAGTACTCAAAGGCGAAGAAGCCACCGTATCAAGAACCTACCTGCGCATGCTTTTGCGCAAATTCCTTCACAAGCACGACCTGAGAGAATATTACAGAGTGATAGGCGGCAAGGAAAACACCCTGGTTTTCAAAGGTAAGAAAGTCGAGGAAGAAGAATAGACCTTCCGTTAATCCTTGTTCTCATCCGCCCTGTTGACTCCTCCTTCTTACTGTGAAGAAGATGCCGATCAAGACTAAGACTGCCCCAAGAACAAATACCGGAGCCGGCACCTCTTGGAAAACAGCAACACCCAGAACTGTGGCTCCAACAGGTTCCAGAAGGGCCATCGTTGCTGTTTCAAACGGTTTGAGACCTCGCAAAGATGAAAAATACAATGTGTGTGCAATTGCGGTAGGAAGAAGACCAAGCCCGATCAAAGGGAAAATCCTAGTTGGAATAGGCTGCAAAAGTGAGACCGCATTTCCTGTTGCTACGCTTATAATTCCTACAATACACATAGCAAATCCGTAGACCGGCAGCATCGCAGTCAAGATGTTAGTCTTCTTTCTCACTTTCCCCCCGAAGTTCAAGTACAAAGCCAAGAACAGTGCAGCAAGAATAGCTTCCAAATCGCCTCTTAGATTGGGTGCAACACCTCCCAAAGGTCTTGTAGACACCGTTTCGCCAAACACGATTATGAGGACACCTATGAATGACAGTGCAAGACCTGCCAACGCAACACGGGAGGGTCTTAGCCTGAAGACGAATGTTGAGATGAGTATTGAGAAGAACGGCACAGTGTTCACCAACACCGTCGCGTTCAAGATTGTCGTGTCGTTTACTGAGACTGTGAAAAAGATAAAGTGAAAACACAGAAAAAGGCTGAGAACCATCAGCTCCTTTACGTTTTCTTTCACAAGCCTCAGCTCAAATGTCTTCTTGAAGACAATTGATGTCGCACCTAAGGTTACTGAAGCAATTGCAAGACGCCAGAAAACAATCGAGTAAGGATCGGCCCCCTGAGCATATCTGACGAAAACTGCGGCGGTTCCAAACAGAACACCTGCTGCCACTCCTTCCGTTAGAGCGTGTCTTCTTGTGTCGGCTTTCATCCAGATACCTTATGAAACTGTGACTAAGGCTCAGTGATCTGGCTTAGTCTTATTTTTGGACCTTCTGAGAAGAATGAAGACCGAAAGCAAAACCACTGCAACGATCGCGACCACGAGAAGAGCCCAATAAACAAACGGAGTTCCAGGGATATTGACACTGAAATATACTGTGTCTGATGCACCAGTGTTCCCAGCGAAATCTCTTGAATAAACCGTGACATAATGTGTTCCGTTCGATACGCCTTCTATCGTGATGTTGCCATCAATTGTCACGTTGCCCTGACCGTCCAGATTGTATCCCATCCAAGACGGAGGGTCATTCACCACGAAGACCAACAGCACATTGCTCGTATCATACGTCTTGCTCTGGGGAAGGATTACAGAAACTGCTGGAACCGTCCTGTCGACCCCCTGAACTGAAACTTCGCCTGTGAGATTCTGGAAGTTGAAAAAAATCCATCTACTATCTCCATCGTCGTAAAGCGTGTAGTTGACATAAATGGGGCTCTTTTCGTCTATTGTCACATTATAGGGCCCGATCATCAACCCATGCGGGATACTTACTCTGAAAAAACCATAGTCTTGGCTCGCCGCGCTTTCTTGAGTTGCGAACCTGATTGTTCCATTGGGCTCAAAAAAAGAAAAGTCCATTACTGTCGAATTGGAAACGACGTTCACGCGGTAACTGTAAGCTGTCTCAAACGACCGGAACTCTCCTGCAAGAGGATAATTGTCAATGTTCACGTCGCTAATGACAAAAGGCTCGTCAATTATCCCGTTCATATCCGAGTCAGCACCGGAGTAATTGCTCCAAAAGTTGCCTTCAACCCCGTTGTCCCAACGGTTAGCAAGGTTGACAGATACCTGCATTCCATTCTTAATTATGTCATTGTCATAAATCAGGTTATCAAACGAATCTGAATCAAGCCAAATGCCATAAAAATCGTTACCTGTTACATTGTTTGCGAACACAGTGCAGTTATTGCTGCCCTTACCGAGGCCAATTCCATCATATGAGTTGTTGAACGCCTCATTCCATGAAATCAGTCCGTTCATCGAAGCGTTAGCGTTCAGTCCATAGCCGCCATTGTCAACCGCGCGATTTTCTGATATTGTGAAGCCTTCAGAATTTGTAACAAGGACTCCGGAAGCCGAATTAGGCCCCACGATGTTCCGTCTGATCGTGCAATCTTGAGAATAATACGCGTAAACGGCGTAGTTATCGGTCACGCCGGTCACACTGTTGTCAGACAGAACGCAGTTGTCGGAATGATCGACGAAAATACCAAAAAGACCGTGCTTTACCTCAAAACCTTTTACCAAGACATCATTAGCAACGATGTGAACGACGTATCCAGCGCCGCCTCCGTCGATAACCGTTATATCGCGACCGCCTCCGATTATCGCCAGAGACTTGTTCACGACGAGATGCTCAGCATATGTTCCAGCATCAACAAGAACAGTGTGTCCATCCAAAGTCTCAGAAGCATCAACGGCGGCTTGAATGGAAGAATAGTTTAAACCCGTGTTGACGTTGTGAACCGGAGAAGAGTCAGCAGCACCAGCAGCCCGAAACAAGTCCAACTCAGTGCCACAGAAACAGCTAAACAAAACGACTGCGACAAGCACGAAAACCCCAAACCTCGTCAAACCTGTCACATTTCTTTCACTCCTTGTACACCAGAAACCTTCAACTCGTTTCCCAGATAGACATTCAAAGTTCTGCAACTATTGAGAACCCGTTTCTAATTATCCCTTTTGGTAAGAACACCTCACCCAACAAACACCACCACGCCCACCAATGCAACAAAACGAACAAAAACGCAAAAGCCAACATCAAACCACCAACACATACTACCCCCAGACCCATACACGTCAACACCCAAAGAACCAACTCCAATACCTTGCACGAAAAAACCTAGGGGGGAGGGGGGTACTCTGCTTTCCGCCTCAAAACAACAAGAACGCGCGCTGAGACCTCTACAATAGTTCTATCGTCACATGGACCTCTTCAGGAACACGAATCCTCATAATCCGACGCATAACACGCTCTTCAGCATCAATATCGATAAGACGTTTATGAATCCGCATCTCCCACCTATCCCAAGTCGACGTTCCCTCACCGCACGGCGACTTCAACACGGGTATCTTCAACCGTTTCGTCGGCAACGGAACGGGACCGTTAATTTTCACACCGGTCTTTTGGGCGATAACTTTCAGCTCCTCACATACCTCTTCGAGCATCGAGTAATCCGTGCTCGTCAAACGTATCCTCGCTTTTCTAACCATCGCCCTTCATTCCTAAACCATCGTGCCCAAACGGATTTATCGGGTGTTTACCTTAGACAAGTGACGGCAAATAAAAACCTATCGAACAAAAACTTCCGAACAAGCATAACAGAAAGAAAAAGACCATGAAGAGACCCAAGCTGGACGAACTTCAAACCGAAGAACCAGACTTGATCCAAGAAAATGTCAATATATTGCTGAAATCATGAAATAGCGACAGTCCTTCCTTCCTGCAATATTTCTAGAAAGAGAATATGGCTGAAAACTACTGAACAGAGTTATAGAAGCAACCACGAATAAAGCTTATTAAAAGCCCAAAGATTTAGTCTTAGACGGAGAAGGCTTCGAGAAGGGAGTACCTTTGAACTTCATAGAAACGTTGATGTCCGAAAAACTAATAGAAAAGAACCCTCTAATCGACGTTTTAGGGGCGGATCGCAAGGTACTCCAAATCGCCTGTCAAGACTTAACGAATTACCTTAGAGTACACTGGAATCTGATCAGAAAGGACGCTGACCAATGTGACGTTGTCGACAGACTTGAGAAGTTTTTCGAGGAAAACCCAGACGAACTACAGGAATTCATAACGGTCTGGAGCGGCATTTGGCTCAAGAAATGGGGAGAAAGAGTCAAACTCCTGATAGGAAACGAGAATTCAAAGAAATGGAACAACGTTACAAAAATCCTTAACAATGCAGACCCCATATGGGCACGACTCTCCAATCGCAGCCAAATGGTGGACCTAGTCATCTCAACACTGATTCGGAACGGAGAAATCTGCGGCACATCAATCCTAGCCGAAAACCTGTTGAAGATGGAATTAGGCGATGAAAAAAGGAACTACGTCAGCGAGAAAGAGCAGACGTTGAACGTTGTCAACAACGCTTTGAAGAAAGCAAGAGACCTGACCCAGAGCAAGGGACCACTAATCTTCGTCAAAGTCGACAAGGGATACTATCAAGCGACGCAATAGTCAAAAAAAGGCGCGTCAACGCATTCTTTCTCTATGCAGGTTTTTCGTTCTCCAAGAATAAGTCTTGATTATTGCAGTCTCTCCATAACCGCACGCGGCACAGCGTTTCTTCGTTACATGATAAGCTCTTCTACCGCATCTCCGACACTTTATATGAACTGTTTTTCCTTGGCGCTTGCCAAATGAGGGCGTTCCCTTTCCCAAAGGTGTCACCTTGGAGGTGGCGAAATAAGTACGACGTTGTCTCCTCGGACGATTATCACTCCGAGTTTTCTGACGTTCTCTGAGATGGTAGTGTCTTCAGTCTCTTCCAGAACGAGGTTCAAATGTTGATCGAATCCTTTCAGTCTTCCGCGAAGACTCTTTCCGCCCTTTAGCCTCACCAGCACTATCTTCCCAAGATTTTGCTCAAGGATCTCAGTTGTCATTTCGCTCATTCTTTACCCTCAAACCCAAATTGTTATGCCTTTTATACTTAAACCTTGAGATTTAAATCTATCTAAGAGATGGATCAAATGCCCGACAAGTATCGACGGCATTTCCTCAAGAACAGAGAAGCAAAAATCCTGCTCCACGAAGCTTCAGAGAAGCTCCAAACGGATTTGAATTCATTCTTTAGAGAACGGGCAGACATTGAAGTCATTGAAACCGACGTCGCCGAGATTATTCTCGTGAACGGCAGACCAATAATGATCAAGACCAGCGACGGCGTCTATCCAACTTTGAAGTTTGAAGAATACCTTCGCTTGACCCCTAAAGTCATAGTGGACATGGGAGCCGTTCCGTACGTCTGCAAGGGTGCAAACGTGATGGCACCAGGCGTGAGACGGATCGAGGGAACATTCAGAAGTAACAGCATCGTTGCCATCGTGGACGAAAAATTCGGAAAACCGATTGCACTAGGCCAAATCCTTTTCGGGTCCGAAGAAGCACTAAAGTTGAAGCAAGGCAAGGTCGTCAAGAATCTGTTCTATGTAGGCGATAAAACATGGAACCTCCTCAAGGAACTGACTTTGGACGAACATTAAGGATGTGTCAATACATGAGGCTGATAGAACGCTTTAATACTTCAATCTGCATTAGAATTTTGGACGTCTGACTCAACAATTTGGACTCTCGGAATAGGAAAACAAGAGAGGAGAACGTTGCCAAGACTTGGGATATTGCGTAGACCTGGAAAGGAAGAAAAGAAAGCTGAAGCAAAAAGCAATCCTGGCAAGACCTATTTGAAGGCAATGCCTCTCCGCGATCTGTCGGATCTAGATTCTATCAAGACTGAGGTCAAAGAGGGAAACATTCTGATCCTCAGGATAACCCCTCTCGCAAACAAGAGTATTGACGATGTGAAACGCGCCGTCAACGAATTGTGCGAATTCGCTGAAACTGTCGGAGGAGACATCGCAAGGCTTGGAGAAGAGCGCGTGGTTGTTTGTCCTCCCAGCGTAAGGATCTGGAGAGGGAAAGTGCCCGTTTCAAACGAGCCTATCCCTACAGCAGCCTAAAGGTTTCCATTAAGGCTGGTGCGAACGAGCTAATTTCACATCTTCTTTCGATGAAATTGGCCATGTTGAGACACTTGACTCTTTCGCCATGGCAGACCACAACTCTCTCAGGCTTCGGCCTCAAGTGCGTAACATAATTGAAAATTTGGCGTCTGTCGGAATGTCCGGAGAAGCCTTCTATTGATTCGACTTGCAGCCTCACTTTGACTAAATCCATTTTGCCCTCTGAGGTCATAAGCGTAACTTCATTTAGACCCTTTTGCACTCTTCTTCCCATGGTGCCTTCAATCTGATAACTCACGAAGATTATGCTGTTTTGTTCATTGTCAGCCAAGTTCTTGAAATATTCTATCACAGGTCCCCCTTCGAGCATTCCTGACGTTGCCATGATGATGCAAGGGTCACCATCGATTATTTCCTGCCTGACACTCGGATGCTCCACGATTGTAAAGTAGTCAGACTGAAAAGGGTTAATACCATCATGAAGGATACTGTTCCGGACTTCTCTCCCTAGATATTCTGGATATGCTGTGTGAATCGCAGTAGCTTCCGAAATCATTCCTTCGATGAACACGGGGGCTTCTTTCATCATTCCTCGTTTCATGTAGCCATCAAGTATGAGCATGATTTCCTGTGCTCTTCCGACGGCGGGCACTGGAATCAATACCTTTCCTTTTCGTTCAAGAGTCTCATTTATGATTCTTGTTAACCGTTCTTCAGCTTCGACTCGTGAGGGCATAACGTCGTCAGGTCCCCCATAGGTACTTTCGGTTATCACCGTTTCCACTCTCGGAAACTCTGTCGTTGCAGCTTCAAGGAGCATTGTCCTAGAAAACTTGTAGTCTCCAGTGTAGACGACATTATGAAGACCCTCGCCAATATGAAGGTGAATCATTGACGAACCGAGTATGTGGCCGGCGTTGTGTAACGTCAGCCTCACATCCGGGGCGATATCGGTTACCACTCCGTATCTCAAGGGAAGGGTGTGCAAGACGCATTCTCTGACATCCTTCTGATCGTAGTATGGCGTCGACCCTTGCTTTCCTGCCACGTCTAGATAATCAAGTTGAAGCAGAGTCATCAAGTTTGATGTCGGAGCAGAACAATAAACTGGACCGTCATATCCATACTTAAACAAGAAAGGAACCAAACCACAATGATCAAGATGAGCGTGACTTACCACGACGGCGTCCAAAGATTCAAGCTCAAAGCAGGGGTTGTCTAGCCTCGGAAAGGCTTCAAATGGCCTCGAAGAACCTGGGTTCACACCGCAGTCCAAAAGAACGTTGCTTTCACGCGTTTGAAGCAGGAAAGCGGATCTCCCAACTTCTTGAGCCGCTCCCAGCGCTGTAACCCTGACGTCGCCGACCTCGAATGCCTTTGGTCTGAATATTCTTTCACCTATTGTACGAAGAATTCTTTCTCTTTCTTTGCTTTCTGAGTGCAAGTAGTGACGCATGTGTGTCACTATCTTCGACTTCAGAGGCGGGCTTCTAAGGACATGTGGACGCCATTTGGTTCGTCTTATTATCTCCTGCAAAACCGTACCATTCTTTCCAATCACGAGACCCGGCTTCTTCGCGTCGATGATGATTTCACCCAAGCTTGGGTCGAAGTTTATGTCTGTGACTTCGGCTTCCGCGGGCACGATGTCCCTTGATATTTTTTCAGCCTCAACCTCCTGCAACCGTACTGAAGGGTCGGAGCGTATAACAATTCTTTTTCTTATCACATTTACGATGCTGGCAATAACGCTGCTTTGATCAACAAGTATCTCGGGTCTCTTCGTATAGACAGCTAGCGTTGAACCTTCATACTCGATCCTTGTGACTTCTGCCTCCTTCGGAACGTGTTCTAGTATATACTGGCTTATCTCGACCTTTTCTCTGTCAGAATTTCCGTGCACTCTTTTAACTTCCTCAATCCGACAAAAGTTGTTTTTTCTCTTTTTCACTCAGGTCTCTGTAACCTTTAGAATCAATTACGGCAACATTGTAGTTGTCTCCACTCGCCGAATCGCGCTTCATCGCAGCGTTAACTGCTTTGATAACAACTGGCAGCATTTCCTTGACGTGAGCACCGTCCATGAATTTATCCTCCAATATACCGTAAGCTACAGGCGAGCCGGACCCGGTGGACACGAATTTTTCCTCGGTCAAGCTTCCAAAGGGGTCTATTGAAAACATGTGGGGGCCTGTGTCGTCGACGCCTCCGACAAGAACTTGCGCCAGTAGGGGAACATATCTTGCCGAAAAGAGGAGGTTCGCCAGCAATCTCGCGGCTGAACTTACTGGCAAGGGCCTGCCCAGTTCAATCCTGTAAAGCTTCGCGTTTGTGATTAGAACGTCGACGGCTCTCTGTGCGTCGGCAACGCTTCCAGCTATCGTCATGGCTAGATGATCGTCTATCTGATAGACCTTTTTCCCTTGTTTGTGAGCTACGTAGTAACCCATCGTAACGCGCGTGTCGGAAGCTAGTATAACACCATCTTTGCATACGACGCCTACGGTAGTCGTTCCTTTCAAGGTCATTTGATTTATTACATCATTAGATACCATATCGCTTTCGCCCTAAAACCCAATTATTTTACATAATTACTTCGCAAGGAAGTAGCACATTGTATCATTGCCTAGAGATTTATTAATATTGCGCCTGAAGGTTCTGTCAATTTTCCAACGAGTTTTTGTCATTCCTTCACCGTACGTGTTAGTTGAAATGGGCGGCGGACTAAGGGGTGTTGAAAGAAATCGCGCCTATCTCGCAAGAATCGCAAATATTATTAGACAATTGAATTGTGTACAACATAGTCGAACGAGATGAGTGACAAAGAGAAAGAACAGATCAACCTTTTGCACGAATTGATAAAAGGATCCAGAAGAAGTGACAGAGAACTGGCAAAGGTTTTGAAAACCTCACAGCCCACGATCACGAGGAAGAGAACTAGACTGGAATCGGAGGGGTACATAAATGAATACACGGTCATACCGAATCTAGCGAAGATGGGTTACGAGATCATTGCATTCACTTTTCTAGCCTTCACGGAAGCGAAGCCTGAATTGTTGGCAAAGGCTCGTGAATGGGGAAAGAAGCAACCGAACATCGTTTTTTCATCAGGCGGAGAAGGGTTGGGGATGAATAGCATCATAGTTTCTGTGCATAAAAATTATGCGAGTTTTTCGAAGTTAATAACGGACATGAGGCAGAATTGGCAGCCAAACCTAAAGGATGTGCAGAGTTTTATTATGAGCGCGAACCGTCCGGAGTTGATGGTAAAGCCTTTTTCATTCAAGTATCTTGAAAAGGCAGATAGATGAAACGCCTCTCAACGGAGAACTTGGGGATTCTTCTTTTGAAGTCATTTCTGCTATGAGAAGCAACGTTTTTTAAGTCTCTTGATACAAGGCTATGAAAAGAGAATAGAAACTCGTTGTGATTTGTGTGCCACTGAAACATCACAGGATGCAGCTTCCAAGGGAGGTAATCGTTGGAAACGGTGTCCTTGAGAGAATCGGAGAAATCACCAAGAGACTGGGCTTCACTAATTCAGCGCTTGTTGTTGCGGGAAAAAAAACTAATGCCATTGCGGGAGGAAAGGTAAGGAGAATCCTCGAACGGGAGGAAATGACTATTGACACCCTCCTAGTTGATGGTGCGACGCTGAAAGATGTTCAGCACGTTGAGGGAAGGATAGCAGAGGTGAAGCCGGAGATTGTCTTTGCCGTCGGTGGCGGTACGAAAATAGATGTGGCAAAATGTAGCTCTGCGCGTTCAGGGATCCCGTTCATAAGTGTTCCGACGACAGCGTCCCATGATGGAATAGCGAGCCCTCTTTCCTCGATTAAGGGTTTTGAGAAGCCGTACTCGGTGATGGCTCAGGCGCCTTTGGCGATTATTGCCGACACTAAGATAATAATGCGGTCCCCGTGGCGTTTTGCTGTAAGTGGTTACGAAGATGTGGTCGCGAAGCTCACGGCTGTGAAGGATTGGCAGTTGGCGCGTGATGAAAAGAATGAGTATTACGGAGGGTATGCGGCAAGTCTGGCCTTGATGAGCGCGAAGCACGTTATGTTGAATGCGAATCTGATGCAAAAGAAGAATGAAGAAGGATTACGTGTTTTGATCGAGGCTTTGATAAGTTGCGGGGTCTCAATGAGCATCGCTGGAAGTAGCCGCCCTTGCAGCGGTTCTGAGCACATGTTCAGCCACGCACTCGAAATCGTTAATCCCGACTGTGGGTTGCATGGTGAGCGTTGTGGCGTGGGAACGATAATGATGGCGTATTTGCACGGTTTGAATTGGAAGCGGATTAGAGACGCATTCAAGAAGCTTGGGGCTCCAACGAGAGCGAGTGAGCTCGGTGTAGGCAGAAGTGATATTGTGGAGGCGTTGGTCTTGGCTGCTTCGATTAGGCCTGAGAGGTTTACGATTCTGAATAAGTTGGGTTTGAACCGTGAAGCCTATGAGCATCTGGCGAAAGTGACTGAAGTGATCTAGGATCAAGTTGAGGGTTGTGTTTCTGCAGCGGGTTTTTCCTCTTTCTCAGGTTTTGTTTCTGTTTTCTTGGGTTCAGTCTTGAATGTCTCGACAAACTTTATAGTAGCTGTTTCTGGGAAGAACCTTTGAATGTCCATGGCTATGCCTCTTTTCGCGATTTGAACGCCTTCTAGGTAGAAGGCATCTTCAGGCATCTCAATCGTAACTGTCTTTGGTTTTGAGGTGAATTCGAATTTTTTGTCTTCTATGTTGGGTATTCTTCGATGGATCAATGCGGTGATTTTTTCTTCGATCGTGTCGAGTTTTCTCTTGATGGTTACGTCGTAAAGGAGTGTCTTCCCTGCCAGTGGGGGGTTGAAATCCAGGAGAACGCGTCCTGCGCCGATGGCGCGGACTGTGGCGTTCTTGCCGCCGTATTCGATTCTCAGACCCACGCTGGGCGTGATTTCTCTTGCAAGGAGTTGTTTCAAGGGGACTCGTTTTACTTTTTCGGGGTCTCGTTGTCCGAAGGCTTTTTCGGGGGTGATTTCGACGACGGTGGGTTTGGCTATCTCCATTGTGGTTAGGCTTTCGTCGAGGGGTTTTAGGACCCAGTTTTCGCCGATGACGACGAGTTTGGGTTCGATTATGTCGCCTTCTTTGTAGAGATGTTCTTTTTTTGCGGTTTCTTCGATTGTTGTGTCAAAGATTTCTCCGGTTTCTTTTACCTTTGCCACGTAATCGATTAGGATAAAGTCACTTTTCTGAAGACTCATTTTCCTTCATCTTTTTTCTGAGTATTGGCAAAGTAAGTTTTGACCCACGATAAAAGCTTTCGCTCTTCGGGATACAATAATCGATAGCGTGATGAAAAGGGCTTCAAAGCCTGCCAGTATGCGCGGGCGAGGGTCAGCGTTGGCCGAATTCGTCTGCATAAAAGTATGTGGAGATCGACTCATATTGAAGTGTTGGAGGCAAGTTGCACGGGTACAGATAGTGGAAAGAAGAGGGGTTCTAGGGGCAAGGGCACGTTTAACGGTAAAAAGATGTGCTTGTTTCATCCGGGGCTTGTTTGTCCTAATGCGGATGGGCAATGCGTTCTTGTGGGTGTTGAAAAGGTTGATGCGCGCGTGAACCGCGCTGTTTGACGGTTTGGTTTAGTGGTATTTTCGGATTAAGTTTAGGTCATAGAATATTGTTAATTCTGCGTTGTTCTGTAATTCTAAGTGTCGTGTCTGGTCTTGTTTCATGTGATTCATTTTCTTTTAGGCGGGGTATCTATCTTGTTTGGCGTTTAGGGTTCTGCGATAATAAGAATTAAATAGGTTGTTCGTTAATGTTTAGGTCTCAGGTCTTTAACCGAGAATGTAATCGAGGTGATATCGTATGGTGAGTGAGGGAAGAGGTCGCTTGTTCAAGAGGAAGGACGGCAAGTATTTGCTCTACATCCCGGTGGATTTGGCTGAGGACAGTATGTTTCCGTTCAAGGAGTATAAGAAGACGAAGAGGGGAACGGATGCTATTCCGGTCAGAGTCACCTTCAAGCAGGGTGAGAAGAAGCTGTTTGTTGAGAAGTGGAGCGAGTAGGTAAGCATACGTTGCGTGTTTGCCTTGGCCGTTTGGCTTCTAGTTTTTTTTTCTTTTTTTCCGTGATTTGTTGGAGCATTTCTTTGGCGGTTTTGACCTCGACTTAACAGTTTTTGCCGTTGCATGGTTTGTTGATTTCTTTGAGCTGGCCAGCTTCTTCGTTTGTCGCGGTGTACGTTTAGTGAAAACGCTGCGACGACTATTTTTCATAATCTATCTTCTTGTTTTGAAGTGGAAAGCAGGCTACCTCCCTCCCCCCTAGGTTTTTTCGTAGAAGGTATTGTTTGCAGGGTTCGTTATGGGTGAGTGTGAAGTGACTTCGTTGGTCGCGATCGCAATTCAACATGATAAAAACGGCTTTTCTCGTTGAGTGGGAGGCGAGTTTTATCTTAGGTTTTCCATTATGGCTGACATGCCGTTTGCTGCGATAACTAGTAGCTCGAATGTTTTGTATGCTTCTATCATGTTTTCGGCTGAGTATTCAACGTTCAATGCGCCTGTTCTTTTTCCCGTTGGCAGCATCTCCGCGACGTCTGCGAAGTGGCTGGCTATGAAGGTCACGTTGATCTTTACCGGCTTTCTGGCCTTGAGGAGTTGAGTCTTGCCGTGCTTGTGGTTCAGGACAGATTTTCGGACAGCTTTTCGCAGGTCGATTTCAACCTTGCTGAGGCTTGGGCTTTTCGCGGAGAGGCGACTCAAAGACTGTTTCAGGGCGACGGTCTCCGCCCAGGGCGCGTACTGTTTAACGTCATCTTTGAGCAGTTGGGCTTCTCCGGCGACGAGTATTACTGGGACTTTGAATTCGCCTGCGACGTAACCGTTGAGGAGGAATTCGCTTGCGGCGGTGCCGTTGACTTCGATCTTGTTGATGCTTGCCCCGCTGTAAGTGTGGTCAAACGTGGATTTGGCTGTTCCGAATTTTGCGTGGTATCCAAGAAAAAGCGCGACGTCACAGGATTCGACTCCGGCCACCATGCTTAAAGGTCTTGGAAATCCTCTGATGATCTCCATGTAGTCGGGCAGGTCGTCCACGTGGATGTTGACCATTGGCCCATGACTATCGGCCACGGTGACGCTTTCGAACCCGTTCTTGTTCAACTCGTCGGCTGCCGCCAGCGTCACTCTCGTGGCGATTTTTCGAGCTTCTTCGTAGAGCGCTCCCTTGATTCCCAAATGGCCAGGTATGACCACATGGGGCATGCCTTCCAAATCGACTGAGATGAATGCTTTCATGAATTTCGCCCGTTACAGGTCTGTGGGGAGTGAATTAAAGCATTTCCATCTCAGACTGACCGTGCGATTCAGACCTGGAAATAACATGGTGAGTCAAAATCTCTCTATGAGAGGCTACCAGAACAAGTCTGTGACCTTTTTCACTGCAAACACTTCGCAGTGTTTTCCTTTTACAGTCATCGCTCCCCTGTACCTCGTTAGACCTTCGGTTGCCTCGTCGTAGCGGATGATCTGGAGTTGCGATTGGTGCTTTCTCAGAGCTGCGGTCTTGATGCTGACAAATTCAGAGATGTCTTCGACATAGTTGAACTCGGATAGCGGTGTCCAGACTTCGTAAGCCAAGACGGTTTCCACTGACCACGGCTGCCCCCTATACTCTCGAAACATTGGTGCACCCGCTCTTCCAATTGCTTCATTCACAAGCCGAGAAGTCACCTTATGGTCCTCATGGGCGTCCAAATGATGATGCACATAGACAACGTGCGGCTGCTTTTTTCTGATCAGTTCCACAAGTTGTGTTAGGATTGGTTCGCTATGTTCCAGATATCCGTCCCGGTTTCTGAGGAAAATGACGTCAGTGAAACCGATGATCTTTGCCGCTTTCTTTGCCTCGTCTTCTCTTATTTTTGCCATTTCTTCTCTCGAGTGGTCAAGGCTGCCTGCTTCTCCAGAAGTGACGTAACATACAGAAACGTGATTTCCCAGTTTCACGTGTTTTGCCAAGCTGCCGCCGCATCCGATCAGATCGTCGTCCGGGTGTGCTGCAAAAGCGAGAACACGTTTGGTCATAGATTTCCGTTGAGTGGCGTTTCTAATAAATACTTACCCTTCTTGAACCGTCTGGATTCTAATCCAGTATGTACTTGAGACTTGATCCGGAAAACTGAATCATCTTCGAAGGTGACGTTGCTGGCGAACATGTGACGCAGATTCTTTGATACCAACAGAAGCTGGACTAGTATTGTTTCACAATAGAAATGGTAGCCCGTGAGTTACCGTTCCCAGACTGTAATTTATACCGAAATTTCCCTTTTTTGTCAGATTTCGGGTACGGAGGTGTTCGCACCTAATTAGGTGCAAATCCACACTTGTTCTTGGTGAATTCCGCAAGCCTGCGCTAATACTCGGGGGGCATTCCGCCCATTCCCCCTGGACCGCCCGGAGGCATTGGCGGAGTTTTCATTTTACCGCCAGCAATTACATCGTCAATTCGCAGAATCATTGTTGCTGCCTCGGTCGCAGATTTTACCATTTGTGTCTTGACTGACAAGGGTTCTAGGACTCCAAGTTTCTTCATATCTTCAACTTTGCCGCTGTAGACATTGACGCCGGCCCAGATCTTGCCTTTTTCATGTTGAACTTTAAGTTCGGAGAGTATGTCGATGGTGTCGAGGCCTGCGTTTTCTGCGAGAGCCACAGGAATAACCTCTACTGCATCAGCGAAGCTAAAGACAGCCAACTGTTCTTTTCCTGGCAAAGTCTCTGCGTATTCTCTGAGCGCCCTAGCCACTTCTTCCTCCGGAGCGCCGCCTCCAGCCACGATCTTCCGCTCCCTTACCACGTCACGCACAACGCAAAGAGCATCGCGAATTGACCTTTCCGCCTCGTCCAAAATCCGTTGGGTTCCACCTCTGATCAATATCGCCACGGCGTGAGGGTTCTTACAACCTTCGATGAAGGTCATCTTGTCTTCCCCGATCTTCCTTTCCTCCACTAGTTCTGCATGACCCAAATCATCCTTAGTGAGATTATCCAAGGTCGTCACCAACTTGCCGCCGGTGGCCTTGGCGAGCTTTTCCATGTCAGATTCTTTAGCTTGCTTCACGGCCAATATTCCTTTCTTAGCCAAAAAGTGTTGAGCCATGTCGTCTATTCCCTTCTGACATATTACAACGTTGGCACCTGCCGAAGATATGTTATCGACCATTGATCGGAGCATACCTTCTTCTTCCCGTTGAAATGCTTCCATCTGCTTTGGATCTTGAATGTTGATTTTCGCGTCGAACTGAGTTTTCTTGATCTCAATCGCGGAGTTCAGAAGGACAATGTTAGCTTTCTCTATCCTTTTAGGCATGCCTGAATGAGTGATCTCCTTGCTTAGGACTAATCCTTTGATGAGTCGTGTGGATGCCACGGATTCTCCAGTCTTCTTCTCAACCATGATATCATCCAAGTCAGCCCGGTATTCTTCTCCGACTTTTTGAGCCACGTGCATTATTGCGTCAACGGACAGTTCTGCGAGGTGCTGACGATTTTCGGCCACAAGTTTGCTGGCCATCGATGTCATGGCAACTTTCTTAAAGGATTCCTTATCCGTCGGCTCAACTGGAATAGCAATCTTTTCCAAGGTTTCAAGAGCTTTACTCGCTGCCTTTCTATAGCCTTCAACGATCACGGTTGGGTGTAGATTATTGGCAAGAAGCTCCTCTGCCTTCGAAAGGAGTTCTCCAGCTACAACAACAGCTGATGTTGTTCCGTCACCTACTTCGTCGTCCTGTGTTTTGGAGACTTCAACCATCATTTTGGCTGCCGGATGCTCAACCTCCATTTCCTTAAGGATCGTGGCTCCATCACTTGTGATCGTGACATCGCCCATGCTGTCTACCATCATCTTGTCCATACCTTTCGGGCCCATAGAACTCCTGACGGCCTGTGCAATTACCTTGGCCGCCATAATGTTATTCTTCTGCGCGTCTTTTCCCCTATTTCGCGAAGTTCCTTCTTTTAGAATGAGCACTGGCTGCCCACTCTGGGTTTGCGTCAAGTATGCCATGATTTATTCCTCGCTCTTTTTTTGGAGAGCTTGAATCGAAGATATAAACTTAGCGTGTGAAGCGCGCGCTACAAACGGATAATGACATAAGCGCGCGCGGCGATAGATGATAGCGTGCAATCTATTCTTTCTTCTTAGCATTTGAGAAAAGTTGTTTGTCGCTACGCAGGGCTATAATTGCGCTGATCTGCAGCACTGTAGCGATCCCCGCTAGGACAACTGCCGAGTAACTTTGCTCCATGAGGAATCCAAAGATGATGCCGCTCGCAAGAGTCCCTACTCCCAGAGCTGTGTTGAAAATGCCATATGCTGTGCCTCTCCTATTTAAAGGGACAAGATCGCATATCGCGGCGCGATAAATTGACTCCTGCATGCCTAAGACAAAGCCGAATGTTATGCATGCCGAAATGACACCGGCAAAACCTCCGTACGAGACGAAGAAAGCGGGGAATATCGCTAGGATGAACGGCAACGTGAGAAGTTTGACCCCCACTCTGTCAAATAAATAGCCCGAAACAAGCGCCATAGGAGCGTCTACGCTCTGAACAATGACGTAGAGAAGAGGCACTATCCATTGCTGACCAAGCGGCTGGAGAATAGAAGCGCCTGAATAAAGTATGAGAGCAACCGGAATAAGCCCAAGAGTATTTAGAAGAATCGCCATGCAGTAAATCCAGAATCCACGGCTTAGAGAACTTCCTTCGTCTTTGATGTTTTTTGCCTCAACCTGTACACCTTTCCCGATCCTCCTGTAAGTATAGGCTATTGCAACGAGCATCAGAACGAATGGGATCAGAAGGATCTTGAAGGCAATAGGGTAATTGTTTGCAGTATAGAACATCACGCCCCCAAGAATCAGTGGACCGATAATGGCGCCGATTTGGTCGATTGCCTCGTGGAGCCCGAATGCTTTTCCTGAACCAACGCCCTTGCTAACTATGGATACGACCGTATCCCTAGAAGGAGACCTAAGAGCTTTACCAAATCTCTCCAAAAGAAGGAGAGCCATCACGACCTCAATGCTGAAGGTGAACCCTATGAGAGGTATCGCCAAGATCAGACCGTAGCCCAAGAAAATGAAGAGCCAATAGGCACGACTTCTGTCGGCGAGATTTCCGCTCACAAGCCTCGCGGCATAGCCTATGAACTCTCCTGCGCCACTAACCATGCCCACTAAGAGGGCTGAGGCGCCGAGGAACCTAAGATAATCCGGGGCAATTCCTCTTCCTGACTCGTAAACTATGTCTCCCAGCATACTAATGATGCCCATGGCAAGGATCGCAACATAGGCAGTTCTCTTCGAAATCTTTACACCTTCAACCAAACTATCTTCCCCACGCGCACTATCTCCACTTTCAACTTCATCCTCTGTAAGACATTTAAAATTCTAACTGGGTTTCAGATCCCAAAGATATTTTTTGATCAATTTGTCTCTCATCTTTCTTTCACGTTCTTTCGACCGCGTGCGAGCGCACAGATGGAAGACAAGCATGCGGTTATCGCGATACACTCTGCTGATTTGAGTCCCTAGCCCGACAAATCTGGATTCGAGTTTGCTTCTCTGTATTGCGATTTTTCGAAACTCAGAATCTAGACTCTTTTTTCTTTCCTCAAGCTCG